>OJBY01000043.1_pt1 | contig 86384 bp, 71 predicted proteins | sample 1591731 | NCBI WGS metagenome assembly OJBY01 (sample SAMN05416837, study PRJEB24817) | seawater metagenome | isolation source: Sea water | place: Canada:Atlantic | collected 2013-07
CATGCCTAGTCTCGTGGGCTCGGAGATGTGTATAAGAGACAGGATCGCTTTACCTTGCGGGCAAGGTTCTCAGCGCCAATCGCGAATATCCCGATTAATCAGCCCGTTTGACCATCATAAACGCCCGATCCGAAGATTGCAGCGAGTGCCGGAAACAAAACGGGCCCGAGAAAGGCAGGCCTTTATTCGCCATTGGCCTATTCCGCAGGCACGACCTTGCGATCAGGCGTTACCACGCCCGCTGCCCGGCCTGAGCTTCTTTCGCGAATCCATTCCATAATGCACAGCACAACTGCGACAGCACCGATTGCGGTGGTGAACAGGAAGACCCAGTAATAGCCGCGCTCCTCGATCATTTCGCCCAATGCGCCCCGCCCCAGAGTGCCGACCAGCAGCGTGAGCGAGGACAACAGAGCATATTGCACGGCGGAATATTTCTTTGAAACGATGGAACTGAGCCACGCCACATATGCCGCGCCCGCGATACCGATGGCGAGGTTTTCCCACATGATCGTGAAGGTCAATCGCGGCAGCGCATCAGACCCGAAAGGCGCCATAAAACCAATGAGCGCAGAAAAGCCGATGGCATCGCTGGCGCTTTGCATAAGCGCGCCGCCTCTTGCCATGTCTGCATAGAGGAGATTGGTCAGCGCCGCGAGCAGCGCACCCAGCGTCAGTGTCGCCATGCGTCCAATAACCGTCAGCAAATAGCCGCCCAGCGCAAGGCCAGCGATAATCGCGCCGACACCGAAGAACTTGGAAGCGAAAGCCACCTCATCATTCGTATATTCCAGCTCACCCAGATAGAACGGATAGGCAAAGGTGCCCCATATCGCGTCGCAGATGCGGTAAGTCAGCACCAGTGAAAGGATCAGCACCAGCGACCAGCCCATGCGTCCCACAAATTCCACCAATGGCATTACCAGCGCGCGATAAAGGTGATCGGCTGCATAAGATCCACTTTCGCGTTGCGGCAGATCTTCAGTCAGCAGGTGTTCGCCCTTCTTTTTTTGCGAAGCGAGCCAGCCAGCAATCAAAGCAGGAACCACAACGGTCGCGACGATAATCCACGGACCCCATGTCACGGTAAATTCGGTCGGGTTTGGACGATCTTCGGGCGCGTAGGTGAGCGACATGTACATGAAGGTCAGCACGCCTGCGATGGCAGCGCCCCACAGCGCGCCCACGGCCATCAGGGCGCGGGCGCGGATCTTGGGCTGCAATTCACCCTTCTTGCGCAAGCTGAGCAATAATTCGTCATCAGCCTGCCCTTCCACCGCATCGCCCACCTTGCTGTCGGGCGCAAACAGCCCGGTTATGCCAATGACCAGCAAAATTGCACCCATCGCAAGATATGTCAGCGGCCAGCCAATCCGCGCCGCGATAATCAGGCCGAGCGCCCCGCCCACCAGCGCAGCAAGACGGTAGCCCATCTGATAAACAGTGGAGAGAATATCGAGCGTCGCTTCTTCGTCTGCAACATCAATACGCCATGCATTGATCGCGATATCCTGTGTCGCGCTGGCAAGTGCGCCAATGCCCGCCAGAAGCGAGAACCAGCCCATATTGTTGTCTGTCGGATTGCTCAGGCTGAGTGAAATCAGGATGATACCGAGCAAAATCTGCGCGGGCACAATCCACTGCTTGCGCCGCCCCAGTTTGGAGAAGCCGGGTATTGTCATCTTGTCGATCAATGGCGACCAGAGAAACTGAAAAGCATAGGCAAGGCCAATAAGGGAAAAGACGCCCATTGTTTCCAGCTGAACCTCAGCCTCGCTCAGCCAGGCGTAAAGCGTGCCCAGAAACAGCGCAAAAGGGAGGCCGCTGGCAAAGCCGAACAGCGCCATATACCCGCTTTTGGGATTGCGCAGGGAGCGCAGCAATGTTCCCCAACCCGGTTTTGTCTTGGCGTTTTGGGCGGCGGCTTCGGCCATGCAAGGTGCTCCAATAAATTCGTTCGTCTCGATCTAACCCTAAACCCAGGCAATGGAAGGCTGGATGAACGAGCCATCACCCGATAAGGCGCGCTTCATGACAACCGAACCACGCCCCGAAGGCGATCGTATCGCCAAACTCCTCGCCCGCGCCGGTGTCGCCAGCCGCCGCGAGGTGGAGCGCATGATTGAAGATCGCCGTATCAAGATTGGCGAGGATGTGGTGACAACGCCTGCCACTTTCCTCACCAGCCTTGCCGGGGTCAGCGTGGACGGCAAACCAGTGGCCAAGCCAGAACGCACCCGCTTGTTCGCCTTTAACAAGCCTACCGGCCTGCTAACGGCAGAGCGCGACTTTTCCGGCCGCCCGACGATATATGATGCATTGCGCAATGCACTGCCCAAGGGCACGCCCCGGGTGATGCCGGTGGGCCGTCTCGATATGAATACAGAAGGGCTTTTGCTGCTGACCAATGATGGCGGCTTCAAACGCACGATGGAGCTGCCATCATCAGAAATACCGCGCACCTATCGCGCGCGCACCTTTGGCGATGTCCATCAGGACGACCTTGAAGCGCTGATGGACGGGATTGAGATTGAAGGCATGCGCTATGGCCCGATCGATGCCAATCTTGAACGGCGGACTGGCCGCAATCAATGGATCGAACTGACACTGACCGAGGGCAAGAACCGTGAGGTCCGCCGCGTGCTGGAACATCTGGGGCTGGAAGTCAGCAGGCTGATCCGTACTGCTTATGGCCCGTTCTTCCTTGCAGATCTGCCGCGCGGTGCAGCTGCGGAAATTCGCAAGGAAGATGTCGAACGGTTCCGCTCTTCGATCAAGCAGGGCAAGAAGTAATGCGGATTATCGCGGGGGAATGGAAGCGACGGATGCTGCGTACGCCTGCCGGCAATACCACCCGCCCTTCTGCTGATCGCACACGCGAAACGCTGTTTTCCATGCTGGTCAGCCGTCTCGGCAATTTTGAGGGGTTAAGCGTGGCGGATCTGTTCGCCGGGTCAGGTGCATTGGGGCTTGAGGCATTGTCGCGCGGTGCCGCCAATTGCACCTTTGTTGAACAGGATGCTCCCGCTATCCGCACCATACGGCAGAATATCGCCGCGCTGCGGGCGCAGGATCGTTGCGAAGTGGTTGCCGGATCGGTGATGGGGCTTGGCGCTGCCAAGATTGCACGCGATATCGTCCTGCTCGATCCACCTTATGGCAGCGGGGCAGGCGCGGTGGCGTTAGATCGCTTGGTGCGGCTTGGCTGGATTGGGGAATCTACCTGGGTCGCGCTGGAGATCGGCGCGAAGGAAGATGCAAATATCCGCGCGCTGGAAATTGATAGCGAACGCAAGGTGGGAGCGGCCAAATTGGTCTTGCTGCGCTGGCCAACCGCATCAGCCCCATAATCATACGAAAAGCAAAAGAGGCCGCCCGCCATCTTTGGCATGCGACCTTCTTTCGTAATGAAAATTTTTGGCATGCGACCTTCTTTCGTAATGAAAATTGTCTTGTCTAGTCGTCAGAGCCCGCATCGGATGCTGGCTGCTCCGGCCAATAATCGAGCGGACGAGAAACTCCGGGGCCGCGCTGACCGGCAGCCCATGCATTGATGCAGGAATCATCATCGTCGCTTTCGCACACCGGATATTCTTTCGGTGTGGATGGCATGGGAACGTTCTGCACCATTTCATTCGAGACGAAATTCACATCCGCGCTAGTTGTGGTGGCTGCGGTTGTGGTAGCGCTCGGTGTCGGTTCTAACTCATTGACCTGCGCGATAATCGCAGTCCAGATTGCATCACGCTGGTCCGGCGATTCAATCATCACCAGTGAGAGGCGCTGCTGGTCGTCAAGATACCACCACGCATTCTGCTGATCGCTGTCGAGAGACCAATAATAGTTCCGGGTGGTGTCGTCCCAGCCAAAATACGCGGCCTGACGTTCAGCATCCCAGCTATCGAACATGACGCGCTGGTTATCATCCATCGTTTCGATGATTTGCTGATGCTCTGCCGGATACATCGTGGCGCCGTCCTGGCCTTGGGCGACGGCCGGCATTGCGGCCATGGAAAGGGCGGTGGCGGCAGCAAGAATTGCCTTGTTCATTATAATTTCTCCATACTCGGGTCGCCTGCTGGCGATTGCCCCCTAAACGTGCACCAGAGGGCCTGTGTTCCGAAAAAATCTGGTTCCCCGCTTCGCCGCAGCGCTTGCACGTGCCGCCCGCGTTCCCTAGTTGTTCACAGGTGAAAAATCCCCCCGCCCCCGCAGATTCCGCCAACGCGACGGCTATCGAGAACGAAGGAAGCGCCGATTCTGCACAAAATGTGCCGGAGTGGCTTTCGCGGCTGAACCAGCCGCAGCGTGCTGCCGTGATGACGACCGAAGGCCCGGTTTTAATGCTGGCAGGTGCGGGCACGGGCAAGACCTCCGCACTCACCCACCGACTTGCGCATATTGTGCGTGAAAGGCTCGCCTGGCCAAGCGAGATTCTGTGCGTCACATTTACCAACAAGGCCGCGCGTGAAATGCGCGAACGGGTAGGCAAGCTGACAGGCGGCGCGCTGGAAGGCATGCCGTGGCTCGGCACGTTCCATTCCATCGGCGCGAAAATGCTGCGCCGGCATGCCGAACTCGTGGGTCTGAAAAGCAATTACACGATCATTGATACTGACGATCAATTACGCCTTCTCAAGACCCTGATCCGCGAAAACGACATTGACGAAAAGCGCTGGCCGCCACGCCAGCTCGCCGGCTTGATCGACAATTGGAAAAATCGCGGACTCAACCCGGCCGATCTCACTGCGGTGGACAAGGAAAGCTATGCCAATGGCAGGGGGCAGGAGATCTACAGTCTCTACCAGGCCCGGCTTATCACGCTGAACGCCTGCGATTTTGGCGATCTCCTGCTCCATATCCTCAACATTTTCCGCAAGCATCGCGATGTGCTGGAACAGTATCAGAAGCGGTTCAAATATGTGCTGGTGGACGAATATCAGGATACCAATGCCGTCCAATATCTATGGCTGCGGCTGATTGCACAATCTCGCAAGAACATCTGTGTGGTCGGCGATGATGATCAGTCCATCTATTCATGGCGCGGCGCAGAAGTTGCCAATATCCTGCGGTTCGAAAAGGATTTTCCCGGCGCATCCGTGGTCAAGCTGGAACAGAATTATCGCTCCACCCCACAAATCCTTGCCGCCGCCAGCGGGCTGATTGCTGCCAATAGCCAAAGGCTGGGTAAGACCTTGTGGACCGATATGCCCGCTGGCGAAAAGCTGCGTGTCATCGGCGTGTGGGACGCCCCTGAAGAAGCGCGCCGGCTGGGTGAGGAAATAGAACGGCTGGAACGTGAAGGCGCAAGCCTTGAACAGGTCGCGATCCTTGTGCGCGCCCAATATCAGACGCGCGAGTTTGAAGATCGCTTCATCCAGATTGGCCTGAACTACCGCATCGTGGGGGGTTTTCGCTTTTACGAACGTGCCGAGATTCGCGATGCGCTCGCCTATCTGCGCGTCATCGCCCAACCGGCCGACGATCTGGCGTTCGAGCGCATTTATAACCAGCCAAAGCGCGGCCTTGGTGCCAAGACGCTGGAAAAGATGCACCAGCATGCGCGCCGCACAGGCATGCCCCTTGCGGCAGCCTCGCTTGAACTCGCCGATACCGATGAGCTGCCCGCACGGGCGTCCAATACCATTGCAGAACTGATGCGCGGCTTCCTGCGGTGGCGCGAAATGAGCGAAGCGGTCACTCCGTCAGAACTGCTGCGCAGCGTGCTGGAGGACGCAGGCTATGATGCGATGCTCAAGGCCGATCGCTCACCCGAAAGCGCGGGCCGCGCGGAAAACCTCGTCGAACTTGCGCGCGCAATGGAAGAATATGAAACGCTCGGCGATTTCCTGGAACATGTCGCACTGGTGATGGACAGTGATGCCTCCGATGAGGAGGAAAAAGTCACCATCATGACGATGCATGCTGCCAAGGGGTTGGAGTTTGATCACGTCTTCCTGCCGGGCTGGGAAGAAGGCGTATTTCCCTCTCAACGCTCGCTTGACGAAGGTGGGCTAGCCAGTCTGGAAGAGGAACGCCGCCTAGCCTATGTCGCGATCACCCGCGCACGGCGGCGTTGCACGATCTTGCACGCAGCGAACAGGCGCATCTTCGGCCAATGGTCCAGCTCCATCCCCAGCCGCTTTATCGAGGATTTGCCCGAAGATCATATCGAAAGCGAAACCACCATGACAGGAGGCAGATCGCTATGGCAGGCGAATTGGAGTGAGACTGAAGATCCGTTCGCGCATGTTTCGCAAAGCCGGCCCGATCGCTCTCAGAAACGCGGCCCCGGATGGCAACGCGCGCTGGCCACCAGCTATGATACAAAACAGGTCCGCGTGAAGGAACCGGGCCGCTCCGCCGCTAGCTTTGCTGCCAAACCGCGCAGCGACATCGTGATGGGCGACCGCGTGTTTCACGACAAGTTCGGCTATGGCAAGGTCATCGGACAAGAAGGCAACAAGCTGGAAATCGAATTCGAGAAAGCCGGCGTAAAGCGCGTAATCGATAGCTTCGTTACGGTGGCGGACTGAGGGGCTCGGGAAGCGCGTGACAGATGAGAATATCTGCTTTCCTACGCTTGCAAACCGCATCAGGTCCAATCTGCTCTTTCACATCGTCCGTCTCTCTATTTGCCGCCAGACTTGACTGATGCGCAGTTTAGACCCGATAAAGTGTCACCTTGTTCATTTGCGCTGTAAATCACGGAAAAGTCGCATTTTTCATATCATATGTCAGGGTGACACGGTGTAACCCTTGTCACCTTGCAGCAAATGCAAATTTCACCACCGACAGTTGTCCATCGGATCAATGTAGGAATAACAGGTGCAAGCTCGGAGCCGAACTGAGCCCCATCGGCCAGCAATCAGTCGCCTGATCAGTTAAAACCGACGGCGAGAAATTCCGGCTTGGGTCCGTTCCATTCACCAGCAGCCACCGGCTCATCATCCTGATTACGACGACGCGGCTTGCGCTCTTCCTGTCCCGATTGCCTAGGTTCCCTGGCCTCACGCTTCGGCTTGTCCTCGCGTTTGGGCTTCTCTTCGCGTTCCGCAGTGTCGACAGTGTCCGATTTGCGGGCGCGTGAGCGTTTGGGCTTTTCTGCTACCTCAGTTTGAGCATCAGACGCCGGCTCTGCCTTTGCACGCTTTTCAGCAGGCTTGGGCAGATCGACGCGCACATCCTTCTTGCCGAACACAGCAATCGCGCTGCCGGTCAGCTTTTCGACGTTTTCAATAGCTTCCTGATCACCCTCGGCAACGAAGGTGAAGGCGCGGCCCTTATTGCCAGCGCGGCCTGTACGGCCGATGCGGTGGACATAGTCATCAGGATGCCACGGCGTATCGTAATTGAAGACGTGGGACACACCCTTGATGTCCAGACCGCGTGCAGCGACGTCAGATGCAACAAGAATGTTGATGGCGCCGTCCTTGAACCGCTGCAATTCGGCATTGCGGCTGGCCTGATCGATATCGCCGTGGATTTCGCCGCTGGCAAAGCCATCGCGCTGAAGCGCCTTGTTAAGTTCGCGCACCGTGGTCTTGCGATTGGAAAAGATGATCGCGGTTTCAACCAGATCATTGCGCAGCAGCCAGCGCAAGGTGTCCTGCTTTTCGCGCGATTTCACGGGTATCTTGAATGCGGTGATATTCTCATTCGTAGAAGCGGCGCGGCTCACCTCGATCCGTTTTGGATCATTGAGAAACTTCTTTGCCAGATTGGCAATTGGCGGCGGCATGGTGGCGCTGAACAGCATGGTCTGGCGCTGTTCGGGCAGCTTTTCACAGATAAATTCGATATCGGGGATGAAGCCCATGTCGAGCATGCGATCTGCCTCGTCGATAACCAGCAGTTCACATCCATTGAGCAGGATCTTGCCGCGTTCGAACAAATCCATCAGACGGCCGGGTGTGGCGATCAGTACATCGACGCCTTCATTCAGCGCCTTGACCTGATCACCCATTTGCACGCCGCCGATAAGCAACGCCATTTTGAGATCGTGATTCTTGCCGTATTTCTCGAAATTCTCCGCAACCTGCGCGGCAAGCTCTCGGGTTGGCTCCAGAATGAGGCTGCGCGGCATGAGCGCGCGGCGGCGGCCGCTGGCCAGCACATCGATCATCGGCAGCACAAAACTTGCGGTCTTGCCTGTGCCCGTCTGGGCGATACCGATCAGATCCTTCATCATAAGAACGGCTGGAATAGCTTCCGCCTGGATCGGGGTGGGCACGGTGTAACCAGCCGTTTCCACGGCCTGGAGTAATTCAGGAGAAAGGCCGAGATCGGCGAAAGTTGTCAAAATACGTGTTTCCGGAAAGAATCATGGCAACGCGAAAGCGCGAAACCTCTAGGCGCGCCCTAGTCGCCACGCAGCGCAAAAGTCAAGATTTACGGATAAATTGCAGGGCAGATCCTGTCCGTTGTGCCTAGTTGGCAACGGCAACCAGTCGCGAAAAGCCATCCACCTGGCAGCTGGCGCCGGCACGCGATTGTAGCCTGTCACGTGCGACACAGAGTCGTTCATCATCGCTGCGTTCGATATAAAATCCGGCGTAAAACGCGCGCGCAGCGCAGCCATTTTCAAGAGTGGCAGCAATCACGCTGTCATCGCGTGTGAAAAACAGCAGGCGATTGTCTCCTCCCGGATGAACGCCGACGACCGATCTTGCATCGATGCAATCATCATGTTCCTCCTCGGCATAGCGGGTGCGCATCTCGCGGCGCGGCAACTCACTTAACATCTGCGAACGCGCCTGCCGGGCAGCAGGGCCAATGCGGATGACGATCCGGCGCTCGATTCGCACCTGGTTCTGCGCTCCGGGCTGACGCGCGCGTTGGAGAGTGTCAAACGGAGCAGAGCCGCCAGGATCAAACCCCAGCGCTGGACCGGGAAACGATTGGGCCACTGACGCCGGCGGTGCATCCTGAGCTTCGGCCGGAGACGCGAACTGGCCGGCAAGAACCGGCACAAGGATGGCGATAAGGGCCAGAAGGCATAGGAGACGTTTCATTCGTACAATTTACTGGAAATTCAGCCCCAACTCGTCCCTTGTTCAAGCCTCCTTCTAGCTATCAGGATTGAATGGCGGCTTAACTGTGCAATTGGCCTTTGCAATAATCGGCTGCACTGGCATCAGGCGCGCATGAGCAGGACAGATGAATTTCTTGACGCGGCAACGAAGGTCCTCGGGCCGCGTGGGCTGATGACTGACGCCGAAACGATGTCTCCGTGGCTGACCGACTGGCGCGGCCGCTTTACCGGACAGGCCCTCGCCCTCGCCTCCCCTGCATCAACTGCGCAGGTCGCCGCGCTTGTCAAATTGTGCCGTAGTCATGGAATTGCGATTGTCCCGCAAGGCGGCAACAGCGGCATGTCCGGCGGCGCTACGCCCGATAAAAGCGGAACGGCCATCATCCTCTCGCTCAGGCAGATGAACAGCATTCGCCGGTTCGACAGCGACGCTGGCGAGATCACATGCGATGCCGGTGTCATTCTCCAGACTTTGCATGAGACGGCCGAAGCACAGCACTTGCGGTTCCCACTGACGCTAGGCGGAAAAGGTTCGGCGACGATCGGCGGCCTGATTTCCACCAATGCCGGCGGAACACAGGTGTTGCGCCACGGGTCAATGCGCGCGCAGGTCATGGGGCTGGAAGCGGTGATGGCGGACGGATCCGTCTTCGATGCTCTCATCCCGCTAAAGAAGGACAATCGCGGCTTCGACCTCAAGCAATTGCTGATCGGGTCCGAGGGCACACTCGGCATTGTGACCGCAGCAACCCTGCGACTCATTCCTGCCCTGGCTGACCGCGCCGTGCTGTGGGCAGGGCTCGACAGCATCCGGGACGCGCGCAAACTTCTGCTTCATGCGCAACGTTTTGCAGGCGACGCATTGGAAGGTTTCGAGGTGATACCACACGATTCGCTTCGTGCCGTGCTGGCGCAATCTGCGCAGGCCAGACCACCACTTGCCGGCAAGCATGAATGGCACGCCCTCATCGAACTGGCTGCAGATGCCTCCTCAGTGGATGCGCTACCAGCGCTCAGCCAGTCCTTGCTTGAAAGCGCATTCGAGGCGGGACTGGTGGAGGACGCTACCCTGGCCGCCAGCGATACGCAGGCAGAAGCCTTCTGGACATTGCGTGATGAAATTGGCCCAGCAGAGCGGGGGCTTGGCCCTGCGGTCCAGCACGATATATCAGTCCCGGTTGCGGACATGGCGGAATTCGTCACCGCCACCGTTCCGAAGGTAGAGGCTGCCTTCCCCGGCACGCGCGCGATCGCATTCGGTCATCTGGGCGATGGCAATGTGCATTTCCACGTCCGCGCCCCTTCGGATGAAGAGCCCCGGAACTGGGAGCATGGAAAGGGCAAGGCGATCAGCCGTTTCGTGCATGATGAAGTCACTGCGTGGGGCGGATCGATCAGCGCAGAGCACGGGATTGGCCAGCTGAAACGCGATGAGCTGGCGCGGCTGGGCGACCCGGTCCATCTTCAGATATTGCGACAGGTGAAGCGTGCGCTCGACCCCGACGGGCTGCTCAATCCGGGCAAATTGATCCCGGCTGACGATGGACGCGCACACGCGCTTGCGCCGGGAGCACGCACACAGTAAGGCCCGGCCCCAACATTCCGGCACCCCCTGACAAAGGACAACGTCCCCGTTGCGGGTGTCTCCTGACAATCCAATCCGGAGAGAACATCATGGCGAGCGCGCCGAAAGCCAGTCTGCCGATCCTTTACAAGGAACTCGTGCCCCTCAACAGCAATGACCACGGTTCCTGGAAAGGTCGCACGACCGAAAAGGCGCCCTGGGTTTCCTCGCAACATGCCATCCCGCTTACCGTGGAAGAATTTCCCCTGGCGCAGCGCGATTTCCCTATCGTCTTTTCAGCGGGCGACAATCCCGTGCCATTGGCGCTCATGGGCCTTAATGAAGGCGTGAACGTCTTTTTCGAAGATGATGGCACCCCGATTGGCGCCCCTTATGTGCCGGCATATGTGCGCCGTTATCCGTTCCTGCTCGCCAAGCTGCAGCCCGAAACGGATAATCTCTCCCTGTGCTTCGATCCGACCAGCGATCTTGTGGGCGATTTCGATGAAGGCCAGCCGCTTTTTGGAGAAGACAAGCAACCCAGCGAGCATTGCAAGAACCTCCTCGATTTCTGCGAGAAGTTCGAACAGGCCGGTAACAAGACCCAGATGTTCGTGGAAGAACTGACCAAGGCCGATCTGCTCATGGACGGCGAGATATCCATCCAGCGGCGCGATAATCCCGACCAACCCTTTACTTATCGCGGCTTCCGCATGGTGAATCAGGATAAACTGCGCGAACTGCGCGGAGACCAGCTGCGCAAATGGAATGAAAGCGGCCTTCTGCCGCTCATCTTCGCACATCTTTTCTCGCTCGATCTGATGCGTGTTATTTTCGCCCGACAGAGCGAAATGGGCAAGGGTCCCATGGCTGTTGGCGGGGCCAATGGCGCCGCCAACGCCACCCTTCCCGAGGCTTGACGCCAGGCAATTTTGGCATTGAACAGAAATGGGCGCGGTCCGGCAACGGATCGCGCCCATTTCATTGCCTCTTGAACCTTCGCGTCTGTAGGCCTATTTCTGAAATGTCCGGTCGCCGCTCCCCTCATGGCGAGACTGGATAGATGCACTTCGGTGCATCTCCTCCCTGAACCTTGGCCGCCTCTTGCGTAATGCGAGAGGCGGTTTTTTTTGGCCGCTTTGGCCGCAATGAATATTGGGAAAGCCGCCCTATTCAGCAGCCTCGGCCAGCCCATCATTCGTGCCGGTCAAATCATCGGCCAGACGGTGCACCAATCCTGTCACGATTCGCACGACATCGGCCATGCCTGCACCCGGTTCACGCAGTTTGTTGTCGAGATAGGCCGCTCGGCAGATTTCCAGCTGTATCGCGTTGATATGCCGTGCTGGCGCGCCATGCCGATCGAGCACATATCCGCCAGCATAGGGGCGGTTATGCGAAGCGCTGACACCGGCCTGCTCGAAATGTTCGAAGCTGCTGCGCACCAGCCCGCTTTCGCAAGAACCGCCGAAACGATCACCGATCACGTAATCCACCGCCGCGACATCGCTTGAAGTGAGGCTGAGCGGAGGCATTGAGTGAAGATCGAGCAACAGTGCCACGCCCCAACGGTCCTTCATGGCATCGAGCGTTCGCGCCAGAGCAGCATGATAGGGATTGTGGACCAGTTCCACCCGCTCTGCCAATTCACCACGCGTCAGGCGAGAATTCCACAATTCCCCAAGTCCTGGCAGGCGACGCGGGACAAGGCCCAATCCGCTACGCGCACGTCGTCCGGCCCTGAAGCGGGCGCGCACAGGCCCGTCACCATCAGACACCATCTCCCAATCGATATCTTCCGGTGAACGATTGAGGTCGATCATGGCACGCGGTGCATGGGCCACCAGAAGCACGGCACCGGTTTCCCGCGCAACAGCTTCGGCCACAAGGTCAACATAGCGATCCTCTAGTCGCAATGGCGCGTGATCGACATGCCGCAGGCGCTTCAACAGCGAATTGGGATAGGCCCTGCCCGCATGGGGCACAGCGATCAGCACCGGAATAGCCATCGGCTTACGACGGCGTAGCTTAAAGGCGGCGACTCCGTCGCTACCGGGAACGATTGCGGCATCGCGAGAAGGCGAATCGTCTCCTGATGTCTCAAATCGGTCCATTTCTGATCCTTGCTGGCCGCGAACGCGCTCTGTGTCAAAGAGAGGCACATGGATTTGAAACAAGACTTTGTTACAATTTGCCGGTTAGAGGGCTGCAACGTTTTTCAGATACACGATCACAAGGACAATAGGCATGATCCACATCCTGCTCGCCGAAGACGACACAGCGATGCGCACCTATCTCAAGCGGGCGCTCGAAAACGCTGGCTTTTCGGTGATGGCGGTCGGATCGGGCCTGGATGCAATGCCGCTCCTTGAAACCGAGATTTATGACCTGCTTTTGTCGGATATCGTGATGCCGGGAATGGACGGGATCGAACTTGCCCAGCGCTGCAATGAATTAAGTCCGTCGACGAAGGTCATGTTCATCACCGGCTTTGCAGCCGTGGCCTTGCGCGCCAACCGCGAAGCGCCGCATGCCAAGATGCTTTCCAAGCCGTTCCATCTTAAAGACCTCGTGCTCGAAGTGGAGCGCATGTTCGAAGACGCTGCGGTCGCTTCTCTGTAATAACGGCGGAACTTGTGCAGGTCCTTGCCGAAGGGTCTTGCAACCGTGCGAAGGCGGCGCTAGATGGCCCGCCTGCCGCCCGAGAGGGCGAGGCCGAATGGTGCGGGCGTATAGCTCAGTGGTAGAGCACTATGTTGACATCGTAGGGGTCGCAAGTTCAATCCTTGCTACGCCCACCATTCGCCCCCGAGATACCGATAGATCGATCAGTCCTGCGATTCGTCCTTGCCAAGATGCTTGCGCGACATGGCCTCGATTGTCTTGAGTTCTTCAATAGTCTGTTCGATTGCATCGCGCTGCTGGCTCAATTCCTCCAGCCGGTGCTGCACACCTTTCAACATGCGCTGCACCTGCGCAACCTGATCGGGGTCATGATCATAAAGGCTCAGGAATTCGCCGATTTCACGGATGCTGAAACCCAGACGCTTGCCGCGCAATATCAACTGCATGCGGCCCATTTCCCGCGGCGAGTAGACACGCATGGTCCCAACTCGCTCAGGCTGGATGAGCCCCTTGTCCTCGTAAAAGCGCAAGGTGCGCTGGGTCACGCCGAGCGCGGCGGAAGCTTCGGCAATGCTCTTCAGATCGCCCTGCTCCATGCCTTCAAAGCCGGGAATCTCGCTAGACCCCGGGATCGCCGGATTGCTCACCCCGCATCCCCCCCTTCTGCCGCAGCCTTGGCCCGTTCTTCGGCCACCAGTTCCTTCTTTTCGAGTTTCCCGACCAGAGTCTTGGGCAATTCGTCTCGGAATTCATAGGCGTCCGGCATTTCAATCGGATTCAGGCGCATCTTCAGAAATTCATTGAGCTGGCCTGCATCAAGTTCTTCCCCTTCATGCAAGGCAATGAACAGCTTGGGGGCCTCACCGCGATAATCGTCGGGAATGCCGATGGCGACAGCTTCCCTTACCGCCGGATGTTCATAGGCTGCATCCTCGATCACTCGCGGATAGACATTGTAGCCGCTGCAAAGGATCAGATCTTTGATCCGGTCGACGATAAAGAGGTATCCGTCTTCATCGAGATAGCCGATATCGCCGGTACGCAGCGCGCCATCGACAAAAGTAGTTTCGGTTGCGTCAGGACGGTTCCAATATCCCTTCATCACCTGTGGCCCGCGGGCGCATATCTCGCCCTTCTCGCTCGGATCCTCATGCAGCTCTCCGGTTTCCGGATCGCGTATTTCGATAATCGTGTGCGGAAAGGCTGGCCCGGCAGAATTGTCCTTCACCGGCTGGCGGCCCAGCAATGGGTTGCTGGTGATGATGGGCGATGCCTCTGTCAGGCCGTAACCTTCCGATACCAGAGAGCCGGTGCGCGCTTCATATTGCCTGCGCACATCAAGCGGTAGCGGCGCCCCGCCCGATATGCTGGTTCGCACTGCTGACAGATCGGGCACCTTGTCATCCGGCAGGGAGCCAAGTGCATTGTAAATGGTAGGCACGCCAAAAACCTGCGTCGGTGGTTTGCGGCGGACTGTCTTGAGTACTTCATCCATTTCGAAGCGCGGCAACAAGACCAGTTCAGCCGCTGTATCGATTCCGAAATTGAGCACGCAGGTCAGCGCAAACACATGGAACAGGGGCAACACGCCCAATGTGCGTTCCTGCACCTCTCGCGTTTCGCCGACATGCAGCATCATCTGCGCGCTATTGGCGGCAAGGTTGGCATGGGTAAGCATGGCACCCTTTGGACGCCCGGTCGTTCCCCCTGTATATTGGAGCACCGCCACATCATCCGGCCCCTGCTCCACTGCAACGGGAGAAGCGTCATGCGCCGCGAGAGAACGGTAATTGAGATAAGAAACCTCGGCCCGCTTCTTCGCCATGCTGGACCGCTTGACAGTCCGCAGGCCCACGCCTTTCCAAAATGGCAGCACATCCGCCATCGAGCACAGCACGATTTTTTCCAGCGCGCCCTTTCCCCAGGCCGCCGCCACCTTGCCATGAATCAATTCAAGGTCGGGCACTGCCACCATTTTGGCGCCCGAATCGGTGACAAGAAATTGAACCTCGCTCGTCGAATAAAGCGGGTTCAGATTGACGACCACGCCGCCTGCCCGCAGCACGGCGAAGTACATGATGACCGAATAAGGCGTGTTGGGCAGACACAGTCCAAACCTGTCGCCCTTGTCCAACCCAGCAGCCTGCAGGCCCGAAGCCACGCGATCGACCAAATGACCGATTTCAAGATAAGTCCATTCGCGGCCCAGAAAATCGATGCAGATGCGATCAGGAAATGTCGCCACCGAATGATCGAGCGCCTCTGTCAGCAAGCGCGGACGAATCTGACCGTCCGCATCAAGGATGCGGCTTGTGTCGAGCGGTCGCGAAGTTGCGTCAGCCGGGAGCATTTGTTTCCTTTCCCTCGCGCATCTCTATTCCGGATCATGTATAAAAACGACCGAAAGTGCGTCTTGATTCCATTTTGCTTTACCTATACGTGAAGCTAAAGACTATATCGTAACCATTCGGCGCAAAAGGTCAATCGCGCTGAAAACCGAGAGAAAATTGAAAGGCAAGACACCATGACAGATGTCGTCATCGCAGGTTATGTCCGTTCCCCGTTCCACCCCGCCCATCGCGGCGCACTGGCCAAGGTCCGTCCGGATGATCTGGCGGCCAACACTATCAAGGGTCTGATTGAGCGCACCGGCGTAAATGCTGACGATATCGAAGATCTGATCATGGGCTGCGCCTTCCCCGAGGCAGAGCAGGGTTTCAATATCGCACGCCTCGTGGTGTTGCTGGCCGATCTTCCGATCAGCATTGGCGGGATCACCATGAACCGTTTCTGCGGCTCTTCGATGAGCGCGGTGCATTATGCGGCGGGCCAAATCGCGCTTGGTGCCGGAGAAGTCTTCATCTGCGCAGGCGTTGAATCGATGAGCCGGGTGCCGATGTCAGGCTTCAACCCGATGCCCAACCCCAAGCTTGCTGAAAAAAGCTCTGCCTATATTGGCATGGGTGACACGGCAGAAAACGTCGCGAGGAAATATAACTTCAGCCGCGAGGCGCAGGAAGCCTTCGCCGTAAACAGCCAGCAGAAGGCTGGACAGGCAATCGAAAAAGGCGCTTTCAAGGATGAGATCGTTCCCATCAACCTGCCCGACGGGACGCTGGTCGACAGGGATGGCACACCACGCCCAGATACCACGGCAGAAGGTCTGGCTGGACTGAAGCTGAGTTTCGATGAAAATGGCAGCGTGACCGCAGGCACCGCCTCTCCGCTGACCGATGGTTCTGCCGCCCTGCTGATATGCAGTGCCGATTATGCCGCGAAGAATGGCCTGTCTGTCATCGCGAAAGTAAAAAGCATGGCGATTTCAGGTTGTGCCCCGGAGATCATGGGCATTGGTCCCGTTGAAGCCAGCAAGAAGGCATTGAGCCGCGCGGGCCTGACCATTGACGACATTGACGTGGTCGAACTGAACGAGGCATTTTCCAGTCAGTCGCTTGCTTGCATTGGCGATCTTGGCATTGAGGCTGACAGGATCAATCTTGATGGCGGCGCGATTGCTATCGGGCACCCGCTTGGCGCGACCGGTGCGCGGATTGTGGGCAAGGCTGCAAGCCTGCTCAAGCGCGAGGGCAAGAAATATGCGCTGGCAACCCAGTGCATCGGCGGCGGACAAGGTATCGCGACTATTCTGGAGACCGCATAATGGCCGACAAGTCGATCAATAAAGTCTGTGTCATTGGTGCAGGCATCATGGGTGCAGGCATTGCTGCACAGGTCGCCAATGCAGGCGTGCCCGTGCTGCTGCTCGACATCGTTCGCGATGAGGATAATCGCAATTCGATAGCTGAAGGCGCCGTTGCCAAGATGCTCAAGACCGACCCCGCCCCCTTTATGGGCAAACGGGCGGCCAAATTGGTCGAAACGGGCAATATCGACGATCATCTGGATAGGGTTGCCGAGTGCGAGTGGGTGATCGAGGCGATCATCGAACGGCTTGATATCAAGCAGGAATTATACGCCAAGCTGGAAAAGGTCCGCAAGCCAGGCACTGCGGTCAGTTCCAACACCTCCACTATCCCGCTGGTGCAGCTGGTTGATGGCCGTTCTGACCAGTTTAAGCAGGATTTCCTGATAACCCATTTCTTCAATCCGCCGCGCTACATGCGACTGATTGAAATCGTCGCCGGTCCCAAGAGCGATCCCGATACTGTGGCGAAGGTCAGCGATTTTGTTGACCGTCAGCTAGGCAAAAGCGTGGTGAATGCAGAAGATTCACCCGGCTTCATCGCCAACCGCGTTGGCACATTCTGGATTCAGGCAGCAGTCAATGCCGCATTCGATCAGGGCATCAGCGTGGAGGAAGCCGATGAGATTGGTGGACGCCCCATGGGCGTGCCCAAGACCGGCATTTTCGGATTGGTCGACCTGATTGGCGTCGACCTCATTCCGCATCTGAAGAACTCGCTCACCAGCACGCTGTCCAAGGACGACCCCTATCATGCGATCGCCCGCAACGAACCGCTGATCGATCAGATGATCGAAGAAGGCTACACCGGGCGCAAGGGCAAGGGCGGCTTCTATCGCCTTAACAAAGGTGCCGATGGCAGCCGCGTCAAGGAAGCCAAGGATCTGAAGAGCGGGGAATATCGCGCTGCAGCACGTCCCGGCCTTGTCCGTGGCCGCGCCGCCAAGGGTGATCTTGCTGCATTGATCGAAGCAGAAGGCAAAGTCGGTGCATATGCCTGGGCGGTGCTCGGCCCCACCCTGTCCTATGCCGCCAGCATTGTCCCCGAAGCCACCAAGACAGTGGTCGGCGTCGATGATGCAATGAAACTCGGCTATAATTGGAAGATGGGACCGTTCGAGATGATCGACCGGATCGGCGCTGGCAAGTTGCGTGAAAAGCTGGCCGCAAGCGATATTCCTGTCCCCGCCATTCTCGAACAGGTCGGAGATGGCACATTCTATCGCGTCGAAAATGGCAAACGCCGGTATTTTGGCACTGATGGTGCGTATCACGACGTGGACCGCCCCGAAGGCGTACTGTTGCTGGAAGACATCAAGCTGTCGTCCAAACCGCTGCTGAAAAACGGGTCTGCCGCCTTGTGGGATGTGGGTGATGGCGTGGTCGCGCTGGAATTCACCGCAAAGATGAATGCACTGGATGAGCAGGTGATGAAGCTCATCCAGAAATCCATTGCGCTGGTGAAGAGCGATTACAAGGCGCTGGTAGTCTATAATGAAGGTTCCAACTTCTCGGCTGGTGCCAATCTTGGCCTTGCCCTTTTCGCGCTCAATATTGCGGCGTGGAGTGAAGTCGAAAAATCGATAAAGGGCGGACAGGACGCCTACAAGGCGCTCAAATACGCCCCCTTCCCCGTCGTTTCCGCTCCTTTCGGGATGGCTCTGGGAGGCGGCTGTGAAATCTGCCTCAACTCAGATGCGGTGCAGGCGTATGCCGAAACCTATATCGGGCTCGTTGAAGCCGGCGTGGGGATTGTTCCGGGCTGGGGCGGCTGCGGCGAAATGCTGACTCGTCAGCTGGAAAATCCGCGTCAGGGCCAAGGTCCTATGCCTGCGGTGTCCAAATGCTTCGAGATTATCTCGACCGCAACGGTCGCCAAGTCCGCCGGTGAAGCAAAGGACCTCGGCTTCCTGCGCCGCAGCGATGGGATCACAATGAACCGTGATCGGCTGCTGCACGATGCCAAGGTCCGTGCGCTGGCAATGGTTGATGACTATGAGGCTCCTGAAAAACCGGAATTCCGCCTGCCCGGCCCCACCGGCGCAGCGGCACTGAAACTGGCGGTCGAAAGCTTCCGCAAACAGGGCCTTGCTACGCCGCATGATGAAACCGTGGCCGCTGAACTGGCCCACATACTGACAGGCGGCAGTACCGACATCACCGAAACCGTGACCGAAGCGCAAATGCTCGAGCTGGAAGTCGAGAGCACCATGCGCCTTGTCCGAAACCCCAAGTCGCAAGCCCGTGTCGAGCACATGCTCGAAACCGGCAAGCCGCTACGTAACTGATTTCAAGGGAGAGCACCGACATGCAAGTCTATGAAGCCCCCATCCGCGATATGCGCTTCGTTCTCGAAGAACTTCACACCGACGACGGGTTTGGAGAGCTCGAAGGGTTTGAGGATTTCGACGCGGATATGCGCGCCGCCATCCTCGAAGAAGCGAATAAGCTGTGCCGCGACGTACTGCTGCCGTTGAACTGGTCTGGCGATCAGGAGGGCTGCCGCATCGAAAACGGCGTGGTCCGCACACCTGAAGGTTTCCAGCAGGCCTATAAACAGTTCTGTGAAGGCGGTTGGGCCGGGCTTGGGGTCGACCAGAAATGGGGCGGCCAGGGTGCACCGCACTCGCTCGCCAAGATGGTTGAGGAAATGAGCTGCTCCACCAATCTTTCGTTCGGGCTGTATCCTGGCCTTACCAATGGCGCGATGGTCGCTTTGGACGGTTATGGCAGCGAAGATTTGAAAAACTTCTACATGCCCAGGCTCGCCAATGGCGAATGGACGGGCACCATGTGCCTGACAGAATCGCATTGCGGCACCGATCTGGGCTTGTTGCGCACCAAGGCTGTGCCGCAGGATGACGGCAGCTACCTTGTTACGGGCAACAAGATCTTCATCAGCGCTGGTGATCACGATCTCGCCGATAATATCGTCCATCTGGTGCTGGCTCGCCTGCCCGATGCTCCCAAGGGCGTAAAGGGCATCAGCCTGTTTCTCGTGCCCAAGTATCTGCCCAATGACGATGGGTCGCTGGGCGACCATAACAATGCCGGGCCGACCGCCATCGAACACAAGATGGGTCTGAAGGCTTCAGCCACCTGCCAGATGGCTTTCGAGGATTCCAAGGGCTGGCTTGTCGGCAAGCCTAACCGCGGTCTCGAAGCCATGTTCGCCATGATGAATAGCGAACGTGTTGCTGTTGGCATTCAGGGCCTGGGCGTCGGCGAAATCGCTTATCAGTCCGCAGTCTATTACGCGAAGGATCGCTTGCAGGGTCGCTCGCTTTCGGGTGCGAAGAACCCCGATGGTCCAGCAGATCCGATCATCGTTCACCCCGATGTACGCCGCATGCTGATGACCATGCGCGCCTATAATGAAGGTTCGCGCGCTGTATCCGCATGGGTCAGCCGCGCGCTGGACGCCGAACATGCCGCCGTCGAACCCGAGGCACGCGAACGCGCAAAGGATTTCATCGCCCTGATGACTCCGGTCGTGAAAGCACTGTTCACCGATCTTGGTCATGAAAGTGCCCATCTCGCGGTGCAGGTTTATGGCGGCCACGGCTATATTCAGGAATCCGGTATTGAACAATTTGCCCGTGACGCGCGAATCGCCCAGATTTACGAAGGGACCAATGGTATTCAGGCACTCGATCTGGTCGGTCGCAAGCTGCCCGATCGTATGGGCCGCAATTTGCGCTCCTTCTTCCACCCTGTATCCCAATTCATCGAAGAGAACGCCGGTGACGAGCAAATTGGCAAGATGGTCGCCTCTCTCCAGCAGAGCTTTGGCGCATTGCAGCTGTCCACCGGTCACATCGCGCAAAAGGGTCTGAAGGACCCGGAAGAAGCGGGTGCGGCTGCTTATGACTATTTGCGGTTGCTCGGTTTTGTGGCGATGGCCTACTGCTTCGCAAAGGCAACGAAGGTCGCGCATCAGAAGCTGGCCGAAGGCACTGATGAAATCGCTTTCTACGAAGCCAAGATCATCACCGCCAAATTCTTCTTCGATCGTTTGCTGCCGCCTGCAACTGCGCAGTTCATGGCAATCAAGAGCGGCAAGGCAAGCATGATGGATATGCCGGAGGACGCATTTTGAACGTTGCCGATTTCAAGGCACGGCTGACAATTCCTGCGATTGCAGCGCCCATGTTCCTTGTCTCCGGCCCCGATCTGGTGGTCGAAACCTGCAAAGCTGGCATGTGCGGTACTTTTCCGGCGCTGAACCGGCGCACGTCAGAAGGGTTTGAGGATTGGCTGAATGAAATACAGGACAGGCTGGGTGATGATGACGTGCCCTATGGCGTGAACCTTATCGTCCACCAGTCCAACCCGCGCGTGCAGGCGGATCTTGAATTATGCGTGAAGCACAAGGTGCCGCTGGTTATCACGTCCCTGGGTGCCGTCCCCGATCTGGTGAATGCTGTCCATTCCTATGGGGGACTGGTATTTCACGATGTGATCAAGCGCCGCCATGCCGAAAAGGCCGTTGAAGCAGGCGTCGATGGCATCATTGCGGTTGCCGCCGGTGCGGGTGGCCATGCCGGCACTTACAGTCCCTTTGCTCTGGTTTCGGAATTGCGCGATTTTTTTGATGGGGCGATCATCCTTTCCGGCTCGATGAGCCAGGGTGGCCATATTGCCGCTGCGGAACTGATGGGCGCCGATTTCGGCTATCTCGGAAGCCATTTCATTACCTCGAAGGAAAGCATGGCTTCCAATGATCAGAAAGACATGATGATCGGCGCCACTGCCAAGGATATTACCTACACCGACAAGGTGACCGGTGTAGGTGCCAATTTTCTCACCCCCAGTCTGGAGGCCGCGACGCTGCCGGAACATGGCGGTCAAATGTCCCTGAATGAAGAAGCCAAGGCGTGGAAAACGATCTGGTCTGCGGGCCATGGCGTAGGCGCCTCCCGGGCCGTTCTCCCTGCAAAAGCCATCTGCGAGCAGCTGATCACCGAATATCAGGAAGCAAAGTCGAAATTCTGCCGATAAGGCGGCACCAAAGGCAGACCGACCCGTTTGATTACATATGGGTAGCAATTCCAATCACGTAACGCCGCGCGTCAGTTCCATCGCCACTGCAGTGCCGCAGTGTGACGTTCACTCCAGCTACACTGGATGGGCAGAGCGGCAGCTCGGCACGCGAGAAGCCGCAATTTACAGGCGGATGGAAGCGCGCGGCGGCATAAGCCACCGATACTCCACCCTCTCCGGCGGCGATGCGACATTTGATTTCGGCAGCTTCTATGGTTCCGGCACGCCCCCAGGCACTGGCCAGCGCATGCAGCGTTATGCTGAGGCTGCACCCGACCTTGCGATGGCTGCCGTGGATGCCCTCCCCTCCACTGATGGAGTCACCCATCTGGTGATTGCCAGCTGCACCGGATTCATGGCACCCGGACTTGATCAATTGATTGCCCGCCGTCTTGGTCTTTCTGCTGATGTGGAGCGTGTGAGCATCGGCTTCATGGGTTGCTATGCCGGTATAACCTTATTGCGCACAGCGGCTCATATCGTCCGCTCCGATCCTGAAGCGCTGGTGCTCGCGATCTCGGTCGAATTGTGCAGTCTGCACTTGCAGGAAACTGACAATCTGGAACGATTGCTCGCGATGGGTCAGTTCGCTGATGGCGCCGCCGCAGCGATCGTGAGCAGTTCAGGCGAAGGGCTTGGCCTGGGAAAGGGATTATCCGCCGCGCTTGACGATAGCGAAGATCTCATCACCTGGACCGTGGGCGATACAGGCTTTGCCATGAACCTTTCCGGTGCGGTTCCGGGCAGGCTGACCGACGCGCTGGAGACATCCGATCTGCGCGCCACGATAGAAGGCAATGCGCGTCCGGAAGTCTGGGCCGTTCATCCGGGCGGCCGCTCTGTGCTGGACGCTGTGGAGCGCGGGCTTGATCTGGTGCCGGACGCACTTGATGCTTCGAGAGGCGTTCTTGATAAATATGGCAATATGTCATCGGCCACAGTGCTTTTTGTCCTTCACAAACTGATGGCAGATCGTCCACGCGACGGCGCGATGCAGGGTATCGCTCTTGCGTTTGGACCGGGGCTTGCAATGGAGGGTGTTCGTTTCGGCTGGGAGAGCGGCGATGCTCTCTGAAAGGCTTTTCAAGACCGAGATGATGGATGACCCGGCACTGCCCCAACGCACCTATGAAGCCGTGCTGGCAGACCTCGCCAAAGTTAACCGCTTTACCCTTGCCTATCGCCCCACTCTGCTGTTCTTGCAACGTGCCGTAGCTGGCCGCAAAAGCTTCAAATTGCTCGACGTCGGGTTTGGCCAGGGCGATATGCTGCGGGAAATTGCCGGATGGGCAAAGCGGCATGGCATCGGAGCAGAATTGGTCGGGGTTGATCTCAATCCGCGCAGTGAAAAATCCGCGCGTGATGCCACCGCCTCCGATCTCCCGATCAGCTATCATACTGGCGATTTCGCGGATTTGGCGGGAGAAGGCTGGGACTTCATCATATCAAGCCTGGTGGCACATCACATGACGACCGAAGAGCTGGTTCCATTCCTTCGCTTCATGGAGGCAGAGGCGACCTGCGGTTGGTTTGTAAATGATCTGCATCGCCACAGTTTTAGTTATGCCATGTACCCTATCCTCGCTTTCCTTGCCGGCTGGCACCGAATCGTTCGCATCGACGGGCGCACGTCGATAGGGCGCGCATTCATACCCGACGAATGGTGCGAACTGCTGACAGAGGCGCAAATCAAAGGTGGGCAGGTCAGCAGGTTTTTCCCATTTCGCCTATGCGTCTCACAGATTCGCTGATGGATTCGCCCCTCATCATTGGGGCCGGGCCTGCCGGAAATGCAGCGGCCATCAGATTGGCGCAGTTCGGCATTACATCCACTCTTATCGACCGCGATGAAGACGTGGGAGATCCCCTTTGCGGCGGATTTCTGAGCTGGCGCACAGCCGAGCAATTGCGAGCACTTGGCGTGGATATCCATGCAGCAGGTGCGCAATTTGTATCGCGTCTCAGGTTATTCGCTGGTGCAAGAGAGGCTTCGATGGACTTGCCGCAAACCGGCTATGGCCTGTCACGCCATGCCTTGGACTCTGCGATGAGAAAGGTCGCCTTGCAGCACGGAGCGAGGATCGAATGCGATACTATCCGCGCAATTTCAGAAGGCACCGCTCAGGGCCATGCAATGGATTGGAAGGCGGAGACAATCTTCCTTGCAGTGGGCAAGCATGACATGCGCGGGCTATCCCGGCCCCGCCGCGCCAGGGATAAGACGCTTGGTTTGCGCTTACGCCTACCTCGGTCCGCTTTGCGGGACCAATTATTGGGCGGCGCAATCGAACTGCATTTGTTCAAAGGTGGCTATGCCGGAATCGTGCAGCAGGAAAATGGCTCTACCAACATTTGCCTTGCGCTCCGCAAATCTGCGCTCGCCAGGTCAGGCGGATCGCCGGTGGACTTGTTCGAACAGCTGACTCACGAAAGCCCTGCCCTGGCAGAACGATTGGGCGATGATTGGCAGGATGCACGCTTCGATACCATTGGCGCGGTGCCTTACGGTTGGATTTGCAGCAATACAGAAGACCGCCTTTACCGCCTTGGGGATCAGGCCGCAGTCATCCCATCGCTTGCCGGAGAGGGCATTTCGATCGCACTGGCGAGCGGTATAATGGCTGCCAAATATCATTGGGAGGGAAAGGACGCCGGCGCATTCCAGAAAAACTTCGCAAATCTGGCGCGCAGACCCGTCAGGCTTGCATCTGCTGCATGGCACGCTGCCGAAAGCCGGATTGGCGCGCGCGCTGCCATCGCATTGGCGCATATCGCTCCTCGCTTGATCGCGTCATTTGCCGAATTGGCACGAATTCCTGTCCAGCCATCCCTTGCACCTCGTTAAGGCCCTGCTAAAGACGCGCCAAACTTCACCGCATTCTAGAAATTCGAGACACAGGGAAGCCCCATGGCGAAAATTCAGGTCAAGAACCCCATCGTTGAAATCGACGGCGACGAGATGACGAAGATCATCTGGCAATGGATACGTGAACGACTGATCCTTCCCTACCTCGATGTCGACCTGAAATATTACGATCTCTCGGTCGAAAAGCGCGACGAGACTGATGATCAGATCACCATTGATGCCGCCAATGCCATCAAGGAACATGGCGTGGGCGTAAAATGCGCCACCATCACCCCGGATGAAGCGCGCGTCGAAGAATTCGATCTCAAGCAGATGTGGCGTTCGCCCAATGGCACGATCCGCAATATTCTCGGCGGCGTGGTTTTCCGCGAACCTATCGTGATCGATAACGTCCCGCGCCTCGTCCCCGGCTGGACCGATCCGATTGTTGTGGGTCGCCATGCTTTTGGCGACCAATATCGCGCCACTGACACGCTGATCCCCGGCGCTGGCAAGCTGCGTCTGGTGTTCGAAGGCGAAGATGGCGAGAAAATTGATCTCGACGTATTTGAATTCGAAAGCCCCGGCGTCGCTATGGCGATGTATAATCTGGACGATTCGATCCGCGATTTCGCGCGCGCCAGCCTTAATTACGGGCTTGATCGTGGCTGGCCGGTCTATCTCTCGACCAAGAACACCATTCTCAAGAAATATGATGGCCGCTTCAAGGACTTGTTCCAGGAGATTTTCGACGCCGAGTTTGCCGACAAGTTCAAGGAAGCCGGCATTGGCTACGAACACCGCCTGATCGATGACATGGTTGCCGCCGCGCTCAAGTGGAACGGAAAGTTTGTCTGGGCCTGCAAGAATTACGATGGCGATGTGCAGTCCGATATCGTGGCACAGGGCTTCGGTTCGCTCGGCCTGATGACCTCGGTCTTGATGACACCCGACGGCAAGACCGTGGAAGCGGAAGCCGCACATGGCACTGTAACCCGCCATTATCGCCAGCATCAGGAAGGCAAGGCGACCAGCACCAACCCCATCGCCAGCATCTTCGCCTGGACCCGCGGCCTCATCTATCGCGGTCGTTTCGACAATACACCCGATGTCGTTGCCTTTGCCGAAACATTGGAGCGCGTCTGCATAGAATGTGTCGAAAATGGCAAGATGACGAAAGATCTCGCGCTGCTCATCGGCCCCAGCCAGAGCTGGATGACGACAGAGCAGTTCTTCGAAGCCATTGTCGATGGTCTGGAGGCCGAGATGAGCAAGCAGGCACAGGGTTGATCCCAAGGTGATCGTGGCGGGCCAATATGCCCTCCCCCTTCGCCGGTGTGAAAGGGGAGCGGCATGACCAAGGCCCGGCTCGAAATTCGCCAGGCCGAGAGTGGCGATGTGCGCCGCATCGCCACGCTCGCCAAGCGTGTCTATGATGATTTTGCGCCCTATACACAGGGCGAAATTCGCGGGCAGCTGAACAATTATCCGCAGGGCTGCTTTGTGGCCCTGCTGGATGACAAGCTGATCGGCTATTGCGCCACCATGCGCATCAGCGGTGATAAGGCGCTGCGTCCGCATAGCTGGGACGAAATTACCGGCAATGGTTATGGCAGCCGCCATGATCCATTGGGCGACTGGCTATATGGCTATGAAATGTGCGTTGACCCCAAGGTGCGCGGCACGCGTATCGGCAGGCGCCTATATGAAGAACGGCGAAAGCTGGCCGAACAGCTCGAACTCAAAGGTATCGTCTTTGGCGGACGCATGCCGAACCTGCGCAAAAGCTGGCGTCGGGTGGATGGGCCGGCAGATTATCTTGATCAGGTAATTTCCGGGAAAATCCATGATCCTGTCCTGCGCTTCCAGCTTGCCAACGGCTTTGAACCTATTGGCGTCTTGGCAAAATACCTGCCGGAAGATTCCAACAGCCGCGGCAATGCGGTCCACATGGTATGGCGAAACCCCTTCGTCGATCAGGAAGCCAGCCCGCAGGCCCGCGTTCCGCGAGGGGTTGAAAATGTGCGGGTCGCAACCTGTCAATTGCAGGCGCGTGCTGTTAAGGATTTTGACGAATTCCTGCGCCAGATCAAATATTTTGTAGACGTTGCAAGCGATTACGAAGCGGATTTCATCCTCTTTCCTGAACTTTTCACGCTGATGCTATTGAGCGCGGAAGAGAAAGAATTATCCCCGCTTGAAAGCATCGAATGCTTGTCCGATTATACGCCCCGCATCCGAGAGGCGCTCTCGGAAATGGCGCTCAGATACAATATCAATATCATCGGTGGATCGCACCCGACACGCATGGAGGATGGCGACATCCACAATGTCGCGATGGTGTGCCTGCGCGATGGTTCAATCCACGAACAGGAAAAGATTCACCCCACTCCTAACGAGGCGTATTGGTGGAATATTCGTGGCGGCGATGCGGTCGATGTGATTCAGACGGACTGCGGCCCCATTGGCGTTCTCATCTGTTACGATTCCGAATTTCCCGAACTTGCGCGCCGCCTGTGTGACGAAGGTGCGCGTATCATCTTTGTGCCTTTCTGCACGGACAGCAGACAGGGCTATATGCGCGTGCGATACTGTGCGCAGGCCCGCGCGATCGAAAACCAGTGCTATGTGGTGATGAGCGGCAATGTCGGGAACCTGCCCAATGTCGCCAATATGGACATTCAATATGCGCAAAGCTGCATACTGACGCCCTGCGACTTCCCCTTCGCACGCGATGGTATCGCTGCGGAGGCCTCCGAAAATGTCGAAACGCTGACCATCAGCGATGTGAATCTGGCAGACCTTGCCTGGGCGAGAGCCGAAGGGACTGTCCGCAATCTCGCAGACCGTCGCTTCGACCTTTATCGTATCGAGTGGGAGCACCGCGAAGGTGCGACACAAAATGACCCATCAGGCCCGCCGCCAATGCAGCAGCATGGGCCCGGCGGAGGCTAGGCCTCCAGCACGGGCGCGTCCTTTGCCGTCGCCTTGCTCACCAGCCAGATTGCCAGCCAGGCGGCGACAAAACCCGGAATGATCTCATACACGCCCGGCCCACTAAGGATCGCACCGTTCCAGCCGAGCGCAATCCACGCCATCACTACCACAGCGCCCGTCACGAGACCCGCAACCGCACCCGCGCCGGTCATGCGTTTCCATGTCAGCGATAGAATGATCAGCGGGCCGAACGCCGCGCCAAAGCCTGCCCACGCATTGGCAACCAGTGCCAGAACACCACTTTCAGGATCGCTCGCAATGACGATGGCAGCCACTGCAACCAATGCCACGCTGACGCGGCCGACATTGACCATCTCGCGTTCGCTTGCGTTCTTTTTCAGGAACAGGCGGTAAAAATCTTCCGCCAAAGAGCTGGAGCTGACCAGCAACTGGCTGGAGATCGTTGACATGATAGCAGCGAGCAAAGCCGCCAGCAGGAAGCCGGTCACAAAGGGATGAAACAGCGTGTTGGCGAGCAGGATAAAGATCGTTTCCGGGTTCTCCAGCGTCAGGGCCGGATTGCGCTCCACATAGGCGCGTCCGGCAAGACCGATGCCGAGCGCACCGATCAGTGCGACCGCCATCCAGCTTAACCCGATATTGCGAGCCGCGGGAATCCCGCCCTCGCGCACTGCCATGAAACGCACGATGATATGTGGCTGCCCGAAATAGCCAAGGCCCCATGCCACGGCACTGAGGAAGCCAATCACGCTCAATCCGCTGAACCAGCTGAGGAAATCAGGATCCATGCTTTCCAGGGTCTGCGTCATCTGGCCAATGCCTCCACCGCCCTGCCCGTAAAGCACCACCAGCGGCATCACGACCAGCGCCAGCACCATGATGCAGCCCTGCACGAAATCTGTCAGGCTAACCGCCAGAAATCCTCCCACCATCGTATAGGCCAATACGACCAGAGCTGTGAGCATCACGCCAGCCATATAGGGACTGAAACCCATGACCTGGCCATCGATAAAGGTGCTTTCGAACAGCAGGCCTCCACCCACGAGGCCCGCCGCGGAATAAACCGCAAAAAACACGACGATAATGATCGCGGAAACCACTCGCAGGGCCACCGCCTTGTCAGGAAAGCGATTGGCAAGGAATTCCGGGATTGTCAGCGCATTGCCATAATCCACCGTCTGCTGGCGCAGGCGCGGAGCCACGACGATCCAGTTCACCACTGCGCCGACAAAAAGCCCGATACCTATCCACGCCTCGACCAGCCCCGTTGCGTAAAGCGCGCCGGGCAGGCCAAGCAGCAGCCAGCCCGACATGTCGGACGCCCCGGCAGAAAGCGCCGCAACCGCCGGATGCAGATTCCGTCCACCGAGCAAATACCCTTCGCTATCCTCGGTCGAGCGCTTCCAGGCGTAAAGGCCGATAGCAAGCATTAGAATGAAATAAGCGGCGAGAGCGATGATCGTTGATGTCTGCATGTGCCCATGCTTAGCGATCCGTTGATCTGTGTCACGGGGTCCGGCGCAATTCGCAAGGGAGTTTCCCCCGATGCTTCACAGCGCAAGTTTAGTTCACCGGTCGCCGGCCTGGTGCAGCATCCTTACAAAGCGGCATCCATGCATCCAGTCCAGAAGCAGTGGAGCAACTGATCGGGATCTGCCCCACGCGCCAATCGCGCAGCCTGGTTACCATGCGCAATCCGGCTGTCGGGTCGCTACTGCCATTGCAGAAGGGAAACCCGAGTAGAGCCATATCGACAGGACCACCACCGACCACGACCAACCTCGCGGCCATTTTCTCCTGAATTGTCCATTGCGGCCTGCATCAAGCCTGTCATACACCATCGCCATGCACGGAGCCGAAGCAATTTCACCACTCATGAAGGATGCCTTGGTCATCCTTGGCGCAACAGGCATCATCATCCCGCTATTTGCGCGCTTTCGAGTCACCCCGATCATCGGGTTCATTCTGGTAGGGCTGCTTGTCGGACCATATGGCCTTGGCCGGATGGTGTTTGAATATGAATGGCTTAGCCATATCACGATCACTGATCCCGAACGGCTTGAACCCTTTGCCGAATTCGGCATCATCCTGCTGCTGTTCAGTATCGGGCTGGAACTGAGCTTCAACCGCCTTTGGCAATTGCGCAAATTAGTGTTCGGGCTTGGTGCGCTGGAATTATTGGTCATCGGGACAATGCTGGCATCGGTGCTTTCGATGATGGGCCAATATTGGACAGGCGCCCTCGCCCTTGGCCTTGCGCTTGCCTTTTCATCGACAGCGCTCGTTCTGCCGATTTCCGGGACGAATACGCCGGTTGGCCGCGCAGCCCTGTCGATGCTGTTGTTTGAGGATATCATGATCGTCCCGATCATATTCCTGCTTGGCGCGCTGGCCCCCAATGCCGATGCAGAGGGATTGGGCGGATTGCTGGAAACGCTTTGGAAAGGCGGGCTTGTGATCGCCGTCATGATGATTGCCGGGCGCCTGTTGCTGCCCCGCCTGTTTGCGCAAGCCGCCCGCACGAAGAGCCCGGAACTGTTTCTCGCCGCCAGCATGCTGGTGGTGATCGGCGCCAGCCTCGCCACAACCATTGTCGGCCTTTCACCTATTGTAGGGGCATTGATCGCCGGATTGCTGATTGCAGAGACAGAGTATCACACCGAGGTCGAAGGCATAATGGAGCCGTTCAAGGGGCTTGCGCTGGGTGTGTTCCTCATCACCGTGGGCATGGGTATCGACCTTGCCACTATCTGGGATAATCTCGCGCTCATCGCGGGCGCGGTTGTGGGCGTTCTGGTACTGAAGGCCGTGGTGACAGGCGTATTGCTGCGGCTCATGGGTGCGCGCAGGGCGACCGCGACAGAAACCGGCATACTGATGGCCAGCCCTTCTGAAACCACGCTGATCGTGCTGTCTGCCGGTGCCGGGGCGATGCTGATACAGCCCGGTACAGCGCAATTCTGGCAGATCGTTACCGCCATTGGCCTTACGATCACACCGTTGCTTGCCTTGCTGGGCAAGATGGTCGCCCGCCGCGTTGAGCCCGCGCCTTCACTGGATGAGCTGGATGGCGATGCCGAGGCACCCCGTGTTGTCATTGTCGGCTTTGGCCGTGTCGGAAAGCTGGTTGCGCAAATGCTTCAGCGTCATGACCAGCCCTATGTCGCGATCGATTCCAATCCCGATCTGGTCGAAGAAGCGCGCCATGAAGGCTATTATGCGGTGTTCGGCAATGCCTTGCGGGAAGACGCGCTGGACAATCTCGGCATTGGCCATGCACCTGCGGTCATCCTGACAATGGACGAACATATCCTGGCCCAGCGCATGGTCCGCAAGCTGCGCGCTTCCCACCCTGATTTGCCGATCATTGCTCGCGCGCGAGACAGTTTCCACGCAGCGGAGCTTTATCGCTGCGGGGCCAGCACAGCAGTGCCCGAAACACTCGAAAGCTCATTGCAGCTATCGGAGGCAGCGCTGGTCGACATCGGCGTACCGATGGGTCCGGTAATTGCCTCAATCCATGAAAAACGTGACGAATATCGCGTGCGAATTCAACGCGACGGCGCGCTTGAACACAAACCGAAATTGCGCACCAGCACCGCCGAAAATTGATCTTCCCGGGACACTCAGCGGGCTTTGACCGTTGGTAGGGAAAGGAGAGATCGAATGAGCAAGAAAACTGATCCTACCAAGCCAACTTCGAATGACGAGAAGTTCAAGCCAGCCAATGTCGCTGATGGCAGCCCCGCAAATGCGCGGCACGAACGCAATATGAAGGACGTGCCGCGTGGCAGCGAGGGCGACCGTCGCCGTTCTTCGCAAAATCGTGTGGGCTAGCGGTTAATTCGCAAGCGCGGTCGGGCAGAGCAATCTGTCTCGACCGGTCTTGCGGCCTTAAATTCAGGCACTGACCTTGCTGGCGATAACCTTGCGGACGGCGTCTATTGCCGCATCTGCCTTATCCCCATCTGGTCCGCCACCTTGCGCCATATCCGGGCGGCCACCGCCGCCCTTTCCGCCAACCGCTTCGACACCTGCGCGCACGAGATCGACTGCGCTGAGGCGCTCTAAAAGGTCGTTCGTGACCGCTGCAGCTATGGCCGCTTTGCCATCATTCACCGCCACGATTGCTGCAGCGCCCGTTCCAAGCCGAGACTTCGCCTCGTCCAGAAGCCCGCGCAATTCCTTGGGATCGATGCCATCAATGACCTGGCCCGAATAAGCGATACCGCCGATATCCTCATTTGCAGCAGGAGCGGCACCTCCTGCCCCGCCGCCAAGCGCGAGCTGCTTTTTCGCTTCGGCAAGTTCGCGTTCCAGGCGCTTGCGCTCATCGACCAGAGCGGCAACGCGGCCTTCTACTTCGTCAGGCGCGGTCTTAAGCGTGGCAGCAACGGTCTTCAGTGATTCCTCGCGTGCTACCAGCCATTGACGCGCAGCCTCTCCGGTCAGCGCCTCAATCCGTCTGACACCTGATGATACCGCACTTTCGGAAACAATGCGGAACAGGCCGATGTCCCCAGTTGCACGGACATGGGTGCCACCACATAATTCAACAGAATAATTATAGCCTGAGCTATTCCAGTCTGAACGGCCAATAGAGAGCACGCGAACTTCTTCGCCGTATTTTTCGCCAAATAAGGCCATCGCCCCTGCTTCAATGGCATCATCCGGGCTCATCAAGCGGGTCACCACCTCGTCGTTAGCGCGGATTTCGGCATTCACTTCGGCCTCGATCGCCATGATTTGCGATGGCGACATAGGCTTGGGATGCGAGAAATCGAAGCGGAGCCGCTCTGGTGCTACCAGTGATCCCTTTTGCGTTACATGATCACCCAAATGGTGCCGCAGCGCGGCATGGACCAGATGCGTTGCCGAATGGTTAGCTCGTATCTGATCGCGGCGTTCTGCATCGACTGCAAGGTGGACCGTATCACCCACTGAAATCCGCCCGGATGTGATCTTGCCATTATGCGCATGCAGCCGACCAAGCGGCTTGGACGTATCCTCAACCTCAATTTCCAGGCGGTGATCGCCACTTATTTCACCGGCATCGCCAGCCTGCCCACCACTTTCGCCATAGAACGGTGTCTGATTGGTGAGCACGGTGACGTCCTGCCCGCTATCGGCAGACTGGACCTCCTTGCCATCCACCACCAGCGCAACGACGTGGCCTTCACCCTCGACAGCGCTATAGCCGGTAAATTCGGTTGCGCCTTCGCGTTCGGCAATGTCGAACCACAGCTCTTCGTCGGCTGCGGCGCCTGTGCCTTTCCACGCGGCACGGGCGGCTGCTTTCTGCCGCGCCATGGCAGCATCGAAACCATCCTTGTCCACGCTGATGCCGCGGTTACGCAAGGCATCTTCGGTAAGATCATAAGGGAACCCATATGTATCGTAGAGTTTGAAGGCAGTCTCACCCTTCAAATTATCGCCTTCATGTAAACCGGCACTTTCTTCATCAAGCAGACGCAGGCCCTTTTCAAGGGTCTGGCGAAAGCGCGTCTCTTCCCGCTCCAACACTTCAGTGATCAGCGCCTGGCCGCGCGGAAGATCAGGGTAGGCCTGACCCATTTCGCTGATCAGCATTGGCACAAGACGGTGCATCAAGGGCTGCTCCGCCCCCAGCAAATGCGCATGCCGCATGGCCCGCCGCATGATCCGGCGAAGCACGTACCCGCGGCCTTCATTTGATGGCATCACGCCATCGGCAATCAGAAAACTGGTGGATCGCAGGTGATCCGCAATCACACGATGGCTGGCGATGGTGGTCTCATCCGCCTTGGCCTTGAGCAGATCTTCGCTCGCCTCGATTAGATTGCAAAAAGTATCCGTTTCAAAGACGTTGTGAACGCCTTGAAGAACGGTCGCCATGCGTTCAAGCCCCATTCCGGTGTCGATACTGGGACGCGGCAGATTGCCTGTAATCTCATCAGCCTGCTGGACATGCTGCATAAAGACGAGGTTCCAAACCTCGACGAAACGGTCCCCGTCCTCTTCAGGTGAGCCGGGAGGACCACCTGCCACGTCCGGCCCGTGGTCCCAGAAAATTTCGGAACTCGGTCCGCAAGGGCCATCCGAACCCATCGCCCAGAAATTGTCATTGGTCGCAATGCGAATGATGCGTTCATCGGGCAGGCCAGCGATCTTCTTCCAGAGGGCGTAAGCCTCGTCATCTGTGTGGTAGACAGTGACGGTCAGCCGATCTGCTGCGAGACCGAATTCCCTGGTGACCATGTTCCAGGCCAATTCGATCGCGCGTTCCTTGAAATAATCGCCGAAACTGAAATTGCCGAGCATCTCGAAGAATGTGAGATGGCGCGCTGTGTATCCTACGTTATCGAGATCATTGTGCTTGCCGCCCGCGCGAACGCACTTCTGACTGCTGGTGGCACGCGGCGCAGGCGGCGTCTCGACCCCCGTGAACACGTTCTTGAAAGGCACCATGCCTGCATTGACGAACATGAGAGAAGGATCGTTATACGGGACGAGCGGAGCCGATGGCACGATCTCGTGATCGGCTTGCGCGAAATAGTCCAGAAACGCACGGCGAATATCATTGGTCGATTGCATGGAGTGCGAATTAGGCGCTGGAACCGGCGACGACAAGCGCAATGCATGCAATGTAGTCTTCCTATTCTCTCATGATGCGTCCTTGTCACGCATCCAGACCTGACTGCCCGATCATCCCTTGCGCGCGGTTACAATCCAGGCAGAAGCCGGGAAAGCGACAATGCCATCGTAAAGGCGGCTTGCGGCGAGGTTGCGCACCCGATCCTGAAAGCGGTCAAATGCATCGCTATCCAGTTCAGAGGCCATATTAGCGGCGGGGCCGATGCAGGAAAAATATGCCACGGCATCCTCAACCGGGTCTTCACCAGAACCGGCAATCATGGGAAAATCGAACGGCTCAGCAGCAATGTGCGTCCAGCCACTGCCGCCAAGGATGGTTTCGACATGCCCGGGATCTGCAAAGGCAAACAGGCCAGGCTTATTCGGCGCTGACGGTGCGGGAGGCTCCGGCAAGAGACGCGCGACTTCCGTAAACATCGGGTTGGAGGAACGATCACCGAAGCAAGAGAACAGCAAGCCAGCACCATCAGCAGATTGATTGACCAGATTTTCGAATGTCGTGCGCGGATAATCGAAGAACATCACACCGTGGCGCGATATAAGAAGATCGGGAGCAGAGGCGCTGTCACATGACCAGTCTGAGGCATCAGCCACTTCGAAAGACAGATTCGTCATGCGATCGCCGCGTTGTCTCGCGACGTCGATAAGCTGCTGCGAGATGTCGACGCCGGTGATTGTAATGTCCGGCCTGCCGCGCGCTATGGCGAGAGATAATTCCCCTGCGCCGCAACCGATATCAAGCGCCGTTTTGAAACTGAAATTTCGTGTGCGGGCCAGTAACTGTTCTGTCAGCACATTGAAGCTGCGATCGGTCCGGCGCCATTCGGCTGCCCATGCTGCGCCCGTACGCCCCTGCCATTCGCCCTGCTCCATCCATTTGCAGTAGCACAAGGTTACTGCAATTCAATTGCCCCACACGCGAAGAAGCCGGCGGTGGTGCCAATTGGCTACCTTCGCCGGCTCCGGTTTCGCAGGGCCTGATTATGACCCTCTTGAGGATCAGTCTTCGGGGTTCGCGTCCGGCCCCGTCATCATTTCCTCGGCGACCTCGTCGGTTTTACCGCGAATAGCAGTTTCCAACTTGGCGCAAATTTCGGAATTTTCCTTGAGAAAGGTCTTCGCATTCTCTCGGCCCTGGCCAATGCGTACGCTATCGTAGCTGAACCAGGAACCTGATTTCTCAACGATGCCTGCCTTGACACCGAGATCGAGAATCTCGCCGATCTTCGAGATGCCTTCGCCATACATTATATCGAATTCGACCTGCTTAAACGGCGGCGCAACCTTGTTCTTCACGACCTTTACGCGAGTGGCATTACCCACAACTTCGTCCCGGTCCTTGATCTGGCCGGTGCGGCGAATGTCTAGACGAACCGAAGCATAAAACTTCAGGGCATTCCCGCCCGTGGTCGTTTCGGGATTGCCATACATGACACCGATTTTCATGCGCAGCTGGTTGATGAAAATAACCATGCATTTCGAGCGATTTATCGAACCGGTAAGCTTGCGCAAGGATTGCGACATGAGCCGGGCCTGCAATCCGACATGACTATCACCCATCTCGCCTTCGATTTCGGCGCGGGGAACCAGAGCGGCGACTGAATCGACCACCAGCACGTCAATCGCGTTCGAGCGTACGAGCGTATCGGTAATTTCGAGTGCCTGTTCGCCAGTATCGGGCTGCGACACGATCAATTCGTCAATATCAACGCCCAGCTTGCGAGCGTAAACAGGATCAAGCGCATGTTCGGCATCCACGAAGGCTGCGGTTCCGCCGCCCTTCTGCGCCTCTGCAATGACGTGAAGCGCCAAAGTGGTCTTGCCGGAACTTTCGGGGCCATACACCTCGATCACGCGTCCCTTGGGCAGGCCGCCAATTCCGAGAGCGATATCGAGACCGAGCGAGCCAGTGGAAATGGCTTCCACATTCATCGCTTCCCTGCTGCCCAGCTTCATTGCCGAACCTTTACCGAATGCGCGATCAATCTGCGCAAGTGCGGCATCGAGTGCCTTCTGACGATCCACGTTGGATTCCTTTTCGACGAGCTTTAGATTCGCACTTGCCATGACATGGCCTCCGTCACTTCGCTAGGGTTGGTTTCAACTCTTCAACGAAAGTGTTTGTACGCAGTTTGTTCCATAAGAACAAGAGTGGAACAAAAATAATGTTGGATTACTGCAATTCCCGACCTCTTATCGAGAAGAGCGGTGCCATGCCGACTCTTAGTCTTCGACGCTGCGAACCTGCCATTTAACGTCCCTGCTACCATTGGCTGGCACAGTGGTCATCACAATTCGCTGACCATTGCGGACACGTTCCCGAACGCCCTGAAAACGCCATTGCGAAGGCGCACCGAGTTGCAGCCTGATGGTGACCGCATGTGCATTTGCATTAGTAAAGGTGGCTTGCATTCCCACCCAGTCGGCATCGCTTCGAAAAGGATCTTTGCCGCTCACGCTTCTACAGCTGGCGAATACCTGTGCGCTTTCGCCGAGCGTCAATTCGACGTCCTGCCCATTGGCGTAATCACGCAAATTTTCTTCAGCGATCAAGAATTCGCCAAGCGGTCCGCGTTCGAAAACGGTAACCGACCCTGATGGCAAGGCCATATCGAGGCCATGGCGCTCATCGTTGACCGTTTCCAGCATTATAAGAGCCGCTTCAGGCCCACTTTCCTCCCAATCCCAAGGCAGACAGTCGCTTTCATAAACGATTTCGCCGCGCACTGCCTCTTCTCGCAGGAAGGCTACCTGCTTCATTCCTTGCGCATTGACATCAACCGGCACTGGTACGCGATAAAGCTTGAGATCACCCAGCTGCTCTTCTGTTGCCATCACCGCCATAGGCGCTTCCATGTCTGCCATAACGCGTGAGCCGGTGACCGTGATCGCTTCACTACGCATGGCCATTGGCGGAGATGGTGGCGGTGGCGGTGGCGGATAAGGATAGCGCACCGGCGATCCGGCAGCGGTGCTGCCAATCGGATAACACGTAAGTCGAAGAGGTCGCGCGAGTGGCGGGTCGGACAGATCCTCAAAATCGCTCACCACGTTCAGCGTGCCAGCCACCGCCATCAGCTCTGCCCCGGCAAAGCTTTGACCATTGTCGTTGAGGATTGTGAGCCAGCTGGTCAGATCAAAGCGAACGTCATCGCTATCGCGCCCTTCGTGAAGGGTAGCGACGTAATTTGCCTCCCAATCGAAACCCCAGGCGAGGTATGAGAGGGTGACGGTATATGTGCCGCCGCTGGCAACGCGCGTATCTATCGAGAATACGGGATTGGCTGACAGGCCATCAAAGACGCCATCAAACGTCAGCCGTTCAGGGATGCCGGAACAGCGCACCGCCTCATATCCATCCTGTGTCTGCAGCACCAATCCGCCGTCGGCGCGAGTGCGCACTATTGCACTTTGGGTCGTCTCCATTCCGGTTGCCGGATTGGTACGGGTTATGCGCACGCGATTGCCTAAAGACCCGTCTACCAAAGCGGCGGGGCTGAGCAGATCGGCATTCCGATTTTTATCGATCGTCCCGCCCGGAAGTCCGGTGACGATGGCGGACACGGCTACCATGCCTTCTGCCACGCCATCGAAACGAATGCGCGATTCGCCTGCCGGAAGGGTAACGGTGCGCGTTTCCGAAATCATCGCAAAGCCGCGCGGCCAATCGACATTCATGGCCTCTGCGGTGCCGCGATCGGGATCACGATAAACGGTAACTGCAAGAGCGGACGGTTGCGATGCATTGACCACCGCGCGATCTTGCGCTGCCAGTGGCGCGCCACTGAAAAGCAGCGAGACAAAGGCGGTTGCGAGCAGGCGCATCGCCCCGCCCCTCAGAACCGCGATTCGTAGGTTACACGCACGACACGCTCCCCGTTTGCGGGCACGGTGACGCGGTATAGCCGGGTGCCGAAATTGATTTGCTCGCCCGCCATATCTTCAGACACGACACGGAAATCGCGGCCCCACCAACCCCTATCGAGACCGCCTTGCGTCAATTCGACCTCCACCGGCTCTGGCTTGGCGTTGGTGAAGGTGTAGCGCATGGTGGTGCGATAATAATCGACTGCATGATCGACCTTTACTTCTCGCACCAACTCCCCGTCTTCAAACACGCGATAGCGGGCGCTGCGCGCATACTCTGCCGACGTGATGACCTGACGGTTTTCCACCTCGGCCTGCATAAAGACATCAAAGGCATTGGCAGTGCGCAATGAGAGCGTGCTGCCCATCGGTGTGTGACCAATGCCATTTTCGCCGATGAATTGTGGATTGCCCTGCGCATCGCGCTGATAAAAGCGCACCGTGCCGGCAGGAAGCGCGTCACCCAGCCCGCCGTCGCTGCTTGAATTGAAGCTTATGGCACTGGACGCGGGGCGGAAATCCTCGTCACTGGCAAGCCAGCCAGAACCTATGGAATAGACCCGCCTTGCAGGAACGCCCTGCACGTCCAGAAAGCTTACCTGCTTGGTCTGCGCATTCGCGATCGTCGTGCGTCCTTCGATCGGATAGAGATAGAAATCGCCAAGTCTTTCCCGCTCTGCCGTTTCAGTTCCGGGACGCACCATATCCGGGCGCGGGCCAGAGCCCCTTACGCTGGGATTGCCTGCAACTAACAGCGTATCGGCATTTTGAAAAGTCGTGCCGGTATTGTTGGTCAGCGTGACCCAGCCCTGCATATCAACCGTACCGCGCCCTTCGTCATACATGGCGACATAATCCGATGACCAGCCGAGACCGGGCGTGAGATAGCGGATGGAGGCCGGGCGCGTGCCTGAACGGTTGCTTTCCAGCGTGACAGAGAGCGTAGGCCGGGCGCGCAGATTGGTCGGCACGCCATCAAAGATGACTCGCACCGGCAGACCATCGTCGCGCAGCACCTCGATCCGGTCACCGATGCGCACAACTACGCCGCCAGCGGTGGAAAGAATTTCAGCCTGTTCGCGCAATTCCGTACCGGTGGCAGGATTGGTCCGCACCAATGTCACCGTTTGCCCTATCGCCTTTTCCATCAGTTTTTGCGGGGTCAACAGATCGAAATCGAAATTCTGTTCCACAATTGCGGTGCCATCCGCATTGAAGCTGAGTGTTGCCGGACGGATTTGCGCCGAGACATCAGGAAATTCGATCCGTGTGCGACCGCGCCCGATGTTCAGATTGCGGATATCCTGCACAAGCGCCTGATTGTTCTGGTAGATGGTAACTGAAACATCGCCCTGCGCGCTCTCCTCCTGCTCCTGCGCCAAAGCGGGCAAGGCGAAAGCTGTGGCGGCGAACAGTGTTGCAGCAAAAAGGCGCTTGGTCATGTGAGATTCCCCTCTCTCTGGCACGCGGGAGCGGCTTACGTCGTGTTATAAGGTATCATCGCCTGTATCTTGACTGAACAACACCGTGACCCAGGCCAGCCAGGCAATCAACATTTCTAACTGGAGTGGGCGGGCATAAAACAGCCTGTAGTGACGCGGCTTGGCGCCGATTACCGGTCGTTCCGTTCGCTGCGCGATGAATGGCGCAATACATCGCCAACCTTCTCACCTATCTGTTTGACGCTGAAAGGCTTGGGAATGAAATACATATTGTCGATGTCAATTTCGCCTCGCAATTGCTCTTCGGCATATCCGGACATGAACAAGATGGGCAGCCGAGGCCGGGCCTTGCGAATTTCCTTCGCCATGGCCGGGCCATCCATGCTGGGCATCACGACATCAGTCAGAACCATGTCGAAGCGGTCAGGTTCTTTCAGAAAGGCTTCAAGCCCTTCATCCCCGTCACTGGCAGTGACAATTGTGTAGCCCTGACGCGCCAATGCGCGTTCGGCCACGGCGCGGACCATGTCTTCATCCTCCACAAGCAGGATCGTGCCGCCCCCTGACCATTCACGGGAAGTCTCTTCGGCTTCGGCCTTCTTGATTTCCTCTTCCGTGACATGGTGGACGGGCAGATAGAGCGTAAAGCGCGCGCCCTTTACCTTGCCATCAGGGCCTTTGGCATTGCCCGCAAAGATGAAACCGCCCGATTGCTTGACGATGCCATAAACCGTGGAAAGGCCGAGCCCTGTCCCCTTGCCCTGCTCCTTCGTCGTGAAAAACGGTTCGAAGATGTTGCCAATGACATTTTGCGGGATGCCACCGCCCGTATCTTCTGCGATCAGCACGGTATAATCGCCTGCGGGGATTATCTCTGTCCCCATGCGGCGTATATCGCGGGCCTCTACGCGCCGCGTCACGAAGGACAGCGTGCCCGCCGTCCCTTCACCGCCGCCGGCAGACTGGATTGCATCGCGGGCGTTGACCGCAAGATTTATGATCACCTGCTCCAGCTGGCGCGGATCGGCACGCACAAGGCCGAGATCACGATCATGCTGCACCTTCAGCGTGATCTTTGCGCCCAGCAGACGCTTGAGCAGCTGGCCCACCTCGGACAGAATATCGGGCAGCTGGATAATCTCGGGTTGCAGGGTCTGCTGCCTGCTGAAAGCTAGCAATTGCCGGGTCAGGCTGGCGGCGCGGTTGGAATTGGCCTTGATCTGCTGGATATCGTCATAATCGCTGTCACCCGGCGTGTGGCGCAGCAACATCAGGTCGCAATAGCCAATTATCGCGGTCAGCACATTATTGAAATCATGCGCAACACCGCCCGCCAACTGGCCAACCGCCTGCATCTTGGTGGCCTGCGCCACCTGTCTTTTGAGACGCGCTTCTTCAGTTGTATCGGCAAGGCTCATCAGCACCGCCGCCTCGCCCAGCCCGCGGACACCGGCCAGACCCATGCTCACCGGCTCATCAGGATCATTGCGCAGTCGCACAGCGATATCGCCGGAACTTGCCGGACCCTGGCCAAACCGGCGCACGGCATCGGACATTGCCGTCTTGTCACGCGCGACCACAATATCACCGGGATAGGGCGGCAGATCATCACTGGTGATTCCCGCAGCGCGCCGGAAGGCGGGATTGGCAAAGATGAAATGCCCGTCACGATCAGTTGTGGCGAGACCCAGGGGCAGTTGCTCCAGCAAACCTTCGAGTTGCGCTGCCTGTCCTTTTGTTTCGCTGCTCCATCCGCCAATCCCGATACCGGCATCGATCAGGAGCATGAGAGACGGCGATTCCGCCGTCGCCTTGCCGGGCACCGCCTCGCGGGCAGCCTCGTCAGGGTCAGCCAAAGGAACTTGCACCAGCGTTTGCGGGCTGCCCTTCTTGCCTTCACGGGCAAAATAAATCCGTTCACGTTCGTCGGATCGTAGCAGGTGAACAAACTCTTGCCCGGTCATGCGCGCCGTCTCGTCTCCAAATGCACGGCGGGCGAGCGCCTGATTGCCTGCACGCACCGTTCCATCCGGAGAGACCAGAGCAACAGCAATACCTGCCGCACCCAACACACGGCCAAAAAGGCCGGAAATGTGTTTGCCGATCTTTGCAATAGGCTCGCTTCGAACGACTGGCGAGAACCGCCAGATCATGTAATCATCCCCGCGCCCGGCGCGCACTGCACTTGCCGTCCAACTGCGATGTTCATCTGCGATCGTGACCGGTTCAGCCTTGCCATCCCGCCATGAAGCCCGTGCCAGCCGCGCAAGCTGATCTGCACTTGCCCCGTCCACCGGCAGGCGGGGCGGGCCATTACTGGACCCGAACCACAGCTCAAACGCGGAATTGGCGCAGACCAGACGGTTGGCACGATCGGTGATGGCAATGGCAAGATCAGGCAGCTCGATTGCGGCCACGGTCACAGCCCAGTCCGGGACGTCCGTGCTTTGCGTTACCGGATTACTTGCGGGAGTGCGTCCGGCGACAAACGCAATAAGGCCAAGAACCACCAATCCGCCAGTATAGGCCAGCGTAACCGTGATGCTTCCGGCCGCAAACTGGATAAGTGCCACGCTAGCGAGCACGGCCGCCGCCACGGCGAGACCATCCACCATCCGCCGCGATTCCTGCAACTTCAGCATGCTCATTCGGCGGGGTGCAACACTTTGCGGCGTCCGGCCCTGCGCGTCCATTTGCGCGCGACAACCAAGCGCCAGAGAAAACTGGACAAAAGATAGCCGAGTGCGGCCGTCACCACGGAAAGCACCACGAAACCGAAGGCAGTAACCCCCGCGGTTTCAAGCCACCAGCCGAATTGAACCCACCACCCCTGCTCCAGCGCCGCCTTTGCAGACCCGAAGGCATCCGGGTCCACCTTCAGCGCAAATCGCCCGACCTTATTCGCAATCAACAGCCAGAATGGCACGGTGAAAGGGTTGGTCACAAATGTGACGGCGGCAGCCACAGGAACATTAGCACGCGCTGGCAAGGCAAGAAAAGCGGCAAGAAAAATCTGCCCGACCGGCAGGATGAATGCGGCGAACAGGCCCAGCGCGGCCCCACGGGGCACGGATCGGCGAGTAAAGCGCCACAATTCGGATCTGCCAAATCGATGGGAGATAGGCGCAAGCCAGCGATTACGCTCCATATCAGAGCGCTTGGGCATTTCCGGCACGCGTGCCGAAAGCCATCTGATCGCATTTCTCACCATGTCGTTGTGTGGCCCATACACGGTTTGCACTACCTATCTAGGTAGGATCAGGCGAAAAGATGACAACAGGCGACGAAGGGTAATAACAGCAATAGCCAGCTCACTACCAGAGCCGGCGCACACCGCGAATTACCCTTTGTCGCGCATCAAACGAGCCTTGTCCCGCTTCCAGTCACGATCTTTCATGGTCGCGCGCTTGTCATGGGCCTGTTTGCCCTTGGCCAGTGCCAGCTCCACCTTCGCCCGCCCACGTGCGTTGAAATAGACCGATAGCGGAACAAGGGTCATGCCCTTGCGCTCCACCGCGCCCACGAATTTATCGATTTCGCGGGTATTCAGGAGCAGCTTGCGCGGCCGCTTGGGTTCATGATTCAGACGATTGCCGTGGCTGTATTCAGGGATGTTGGCGTTGACGAGGAAGACTTGTCCGTCTTTTACCTCGGCGTAACTTTCCGCGATAGAACCTTCACCACCGCGTAACGCCTTGACCTCGGTGCCCTGCAGCGCGATCCCGGCCTCGAAGGTTTCTTCGATATGATAGTTGAACCGCGCCTTGCGGTTTTCGGCGACAACTTTCTGTTTGTCGAAGGTAGCGGGTTTGGGTCGAGCCATGGGGCGCTGCATGTAGGCGTTCGAAACGCTACTGCAAACCCTATCGAAGAAGGATTGATCCGGTCTTGCAAAGGATCAAGTTCCTCAGTTTGGTCCAATCGCGGTCATAGCTGCCCGCCATGGGCGCCAGCGATGGTTCAACAAATTGCGAAGCGGGAACCTCTACTGCTCCATTGGCGATCGCCAAGGATCCCCATTGCTACATCAAATCTTCCGGCAGGGTGGGCGAATTGAGGATGTCGATAAACCGCTGCCAACGCGCTGCCATGTCCGCATCCCCCGCTTCCACCGCATTGCCAACAATCTCCTCACCAAGTCCGTAATTGATCACGTAACTGCGATAGGTATCCATGAAGCGAAGGTTCTGCTCTGCGCGTTCGCGGCTGAGTAGCCGGTAGCGCATTGATGCAGCAATCGCTTCTTCGCGGGTCATCGCGCCATCAAGATAGCCAGCGGCGATTGTATAATATGCACCTGAAAGCGCTTCGGTTGCTTCGCGCAAATCGTAATAGGCCTGCAAATCATCTGCTTCGAGACCTGCCAGCGGCGCCAGAACTTCGCGTTCATATTCCAATTGGCTGTCGCCCGGAAAAGCCAGTTTCACGCCATATTCGGCGCTGCCTTCAGAAATGATTGCCCGCGGCGAATAAAGCGGAAGGAGCGTATATTCGATCTGACCCAAACCGTTCACGCGATCCCGTTCAGTCAATGTCGAATAGACGTGGTGACCGGGATAAGCTTCATGACACCCCACATCCACCGCGCGATCAAAACGCGTGGGCAGATCAGTGTTGATCTCGATGACTGAGTGGTAATCTCCCTGATAGTAGTTGAAGCCGCCCCATGGCTTGTCGGTAACAAGCGAAAGATCAAAACTCTCACTCTCCGGCAGCGGAATATGCGGCAGCGTGCGAGCGCGACATTCGGCCACGGCGGCATCGATTACGGCGCTCAGCCGATCATTTGGGATAATGAAGCGATCACGAAAGGCGTTCACGCGTTCGTGCAGCGGGCCATCGCCGGGCACAAGCGTTTCTATCTGCGCCAGCACCGGATCAAGCGTCGCAAGGCCGATCATTTCGGGTCGTACGCCAAACAGGCCCTCAGCCTCGTCCTGGAAGGCAATTTTTTCTCCGCGCAACATGCGCAATCGCACCTTCGCCGAATTGAGCGTGGCCCGCAGATAGCGCACCCTTTGCGCCTCTACGCTTCCCGCCTCGACGGGCAGGGACCGTAAATTCGTGTCGAGCGCAAGGACGCGAGCCTGAAGGATTGGCAAGGTGTTTTGTTCCGCCTGCGCAGCGGCATGGATGGCGAGTTCTTGCGGCCCGTAATAGGCATCGACATAGCCGGGGTCTTTTTCGCCAATCGCCAGCTGCAACGCCAGATATCGCTGCGCCAGATCGTCCAGAGCAGGCGGCGGGACATTGGGCATGGTAGAGCAGGATGTCAGCGCAAGTGCGGCAGCGGCAATGGCGAAAAGTTTCATGGCGTCACCCCTGCTCCTTCCATTGCCTTATCCACAGCCGCCTTCGCCGCGTCAGAGCAATCGACAATTGGCAACCGCACTTCTGGCGAAAACCAGTCGAACAGCTTGCTCAACGCATATTTTGCAGGGGAAGGCGATGCATCAGCAAACATCGCCTTGTGAAGTGGATAAAGCCGCTCGTTTATCTCGCGCGCAGTGGCAAAATCGCCTTGCGCTGCCGCAGCGTGGAAATCGGCACACATCCTGGGCGCGACATTGGCGGTGACCGAGATGCATCCCACCTGCCCCAATGCGTACCCTGCCAGCATCAGCGGATCGTCCCCTGAAAGCTGGCACAGCTGCGGGGCACCGATGCGATGGGTAACAACGCGCGAGAGATCACCACTCGCATCCTTCAATGCCACAATTTTCTCAGGGAACCGGCGATGCAGTTCCACTACTGTTTCGGAAAGGATGTCAGTGACTGAGCGCCCCGGCACATTATACAGCACGATAGGCAGATCGGTCCGTTCTGCCAGATAGCTGAAATGCGCCAGCAACCCGGCCTGGCTAGGCCTGTTGTAATAAGGCGCGACCAGCAGCAATGCGTCGGCACCGGCAATCTGCGCTTCCTTGATATGCCATAACGCTGTCTGCGTATCGTTGCTGCCCGCGCCTGCAATGACCGGCACCCGGCCCGCGGCAGCTTCGGCACAGGTCTTGATGATCAGGTGATGCTCGTCATTATCCAGCGTGGCACTTTCGCCAGTGGTGCCGCATGGCACAAGCGCGCTCGCGCCGTTATCGATCTGCCATTCAATGAACCGCCGATAAGCCGATTCGTCGAATGCCCCGTCACGAAATGGGGTCGCCAGCGCCGGTATCGAACCTGTGAACATTGTCGCCGCTCCTGCGTTATGATTGTGAAGACGCGAAATTATTTTCACGCCCATCCGAAAATTCCTACTGGAGGAAGAATGTATTCACCGCCTGATAAGGAGAGCTTTGCCAATATGTCCAGCATGGTTCGCTCTTACTTACTCGCCACCATCGCTGTGGCTGCCTTCACCGCTCCTTTAACCGCACCTGTGGCTGCGCAAGCACAGGAGGCGAGCGAGTGGGACCGCGCGCGCGCTGATCTGGTCGCGCGGCAACCCGGCGCGATGGCCGGCGAGATCGCACGGTGGGAAGCCCTGTGGAATGACAGGCAGGCACAATTGCCTTTCAATCATTATGCCAGCTTCTTGGCCGCAAATCCCGGCTTTCCGGATGAAAACACCTTGCGCATCCGCGCTGAAACCCGGTTGCGCGAAGAATTCGTCGATCCGCAATTGTTGCTCGGTTTCTTTGCAGCGAAGGAGCCTGTCACCAACTACGCAAAGGCGCATTATGCCCTGGCACTGATGGGGCAGGATCCCGCTCTTTCGCGGCACTGGGCAATCCAGGCATGGCGCGGTGGCGAAATGAGTCCAACCGCAGAGGCCGCTTTGCTGACCACCCACGGCACCAGCATGACGCAGGCCGATCACGATCAGCGTATGGATGCGCTCCTATGGCAGCGTGATGCCGATGCAGCCGCTCGCCAGATCATCCGGACTTCGCCTACGAAACGCAATCTTTTCGCTGCAAGGCTCGCTATTCTGCAAGGTGGTGATGGGGCAACGACGGCGGCAAGTGCATATGCTGACCCCGGTTATCTGTATAATCGCAGCCGCGAATTGCGTCAGGAAGGCCGCGCGGGAGAGGCTGTTCGCATGATCGTGGACAGTCCGCCACTGGCTGCCCTGCCCTTTGACCGCACCTTGTGGATTACCGAATTGCTCGCCGTTGGACGTGCGGCCAGCCGTCCTGATACGCCGCGCGTGGCTGCGCGCGCGCTGGAAGCTTTTGCTCCTGGCGAAGATATCTCCGGCATGGAATACAAGCTGCGCGATGATTACACGTCATTAATGTGGGCGGGCGGGACCAACGCTCTGTGGCATCTTAGCGATGGCGCTTCGGCAGCGCCCCTGTTTTACCAATATGGCGCGTCTGCACGCACCAGCCAGACAAGGTCCAAGGGCTTTTTCTGGGCAGGTGAGGCTTATCGCCAGGCTGGCATGAGCGCCGAGGCCCAGCGGCATTACGAAATGGCTGCGGAATATACGGATCGTTTCTACGGTCTTCTGGCGCTGAGCAGGCTTGGGCGTCCGATACCCGAATATGCTGCCGCGCCCGTAGGCACCCCGACCTCTGAAGAGCGACTGGAATTCCTTTCCGCGCCAATCACCAGTGCAGTCAGCGAAGTGGCGCGCGATGCGCCGTGGTCAACCGGTATCCGCTTTTACCGTGCTATCGCCGATGAGGCAGAAACCGTGGGTGAACATATCCTTGTGGCAGAGCTTGCCCGCGAAATCGGGAGGCGTGATCTTGCCGTAAATCTGTCGGATGCCGCTGCGGCAGACGGTCACGCAGGCTTCACCCGGATCGGATTCCCGACCCTGCAGACACCCCCGGGCGTAAACTGGACTCTTGTCCACTCGCTTGCGCGTCAGGAAAGCCAGTTTGCTGAAAATGCTATCAGCCATGCCGGTGCGCGCGGGCTGATGCAATTCATGCCGGCAACAGCGCAAGAAGAAGCGCGCCGCGCAGGTGTGCAATATTCGGCCAGCCGCCTGATGAGCGATCCGCAATATGCGATGCGGCTTGGCTCCAACCACATTGAGCGGTTGGTGGCCTATTATGACGGCAGTTACCCCCTCGCCATCGCCGCCTACAATGCTGGGCCAGGCAATGTGAACCGCTGGCTGCGCGAGAATGGCGACCCTCGTCAAACAGGCGATTGGCTGCGCTGGATCGAGGAAATCGGCTTTTTCGAGACGAAGAACTACGTCCAACGCGTGATCGAGAATGCGGTTGTTTACGAGGCGCTTTATCCGGAACGGGCGGGACGAGCACAGGGCCGCAATGTAACTGATTTCCTGCGATAACGGTTTGCGCCTTGTGCATGGCAGCCTGCCGGCTCAGTGCTGGCAGGGTTCCATCCTTTTACGACTCCCAGATGTACGAAAATGTCCGCTTCTCCTGACAAGACCAACCCTATCACGCCTGCAGGGCTTGCTGCGCTGAAGGCGCGCTATGACCATTTGCTAGGCACCGAGCGACCCGAGATCACGGAGATCGTCAGCTGGGCGGCGGGCAATGGGGATCGCAGCGAGAACGGCGATTACCTTTATGGCCGCAAGCGCATGCGCGAGATCGACCGTGAGCTGTCCTATCTCTCAAAGGTCATGAAGTTTGCCAAAGTTGTCGATCCGCGCGAGCAGCCAGACAAGAGCCGCGTGTTCTTCGGCGCAACCGTCACCATCGCCGACGAGGATGACGAGGAACGCACTCTCACTATCGTAGGAGACAAGGAGCAGGATGCCAGCGCAGGCCGCGTTGGCTGGTCCAGCCCGATCGCCCGCGCATTGCGCCGCGCCGAAGTGGGCGATCTGCGCAGTGTGCGGCTTCCCGGCAGGGAGAAGGAGTGGGAAGTTGTGGCGATTTGCTATCCTGAAACGAGCGGCTGAACCTCCACCAATTTTTGTATTCCGATGAGAGGCTTGCACCGAAGTCTTAACCGGCTTCGCGCATAACGGCTCTCATGATTAATCGCCCTTGGCTGAAAGCAGTGGGTGTGTTTGCATTCATGGCATTCTTGGCTGCGCAGGCGGCAACAGGTTTCATGCGGCAGTTGTTCGCGGACGCTGTCTATCCACGTGCCCTGCGCGCGATCGATGTATTCTTGGTGACCCTGTTTACCGGTCCGTTTGGCAAGCGCGGGGCGGGGCAATAATTCTGTTGGCACTGGGCCTGACATTCGTGGAGGCAATCTATTGGCGCGAACATTGTCGTCTTGTGGAGCCGAATTAATGAGCAGCGCGCAATAAAAAGGCCCCGATCTTTCGACCGGGGGCCTTCTCACTTCAACCAAGCGACTGGCTTACTTAGCTGCTTGGGTATCTTCGTCGCCTCCGCCCTTGTCTGACCCTTGCACAGACAGGTTCGGCGACTGGGCTTCGTCGGTAAGCGCCGCATCAGCAGCGAATTCCGTGTCGGCATTGCCATCCACCGCACCCTTCACCAGATCGCCCAGCGATGAGCCATTCAGGCCCAGCTCCTTCATCAGGCCATCGAGCACTGGAGCCTGCGCGCGATAGGCAAGCGCCGCGGCGACGGCATCATTGGCAAGGTTTCCCGATCCGCCGCCGCCAGCACCATTGCTGGAACCAGCCGGACCGGCGTTTTGCGTAAGGCCATCGACCTGTACGATCTTGATACTATCAATCGCTTCCATCGGCTTGGCGCTTTCGCGGATCGCTTCAGGCAGCACTTCGAGCAGAGCCAGCTTCGTCTGGAGCGAAATCTGCTCCATCGAAAGGATGTTGGCCGCCTCATTTACGGCACGCTGACCGGCAGCTTCGACTTCGAACCGGACGCGTGCAGCATCGGCGCTCAGCTTTTCGGCTTCAGCCTCACCTTGCGCTTCCAGCCGCAAGGCTTCAGCACGGTTTGATGCGGCATCTCGTTCTGCCTCTGCTTCCACCTTGATACCGATGGCATCGCGTTCTGCCTGCTTGGCAGCCTCGATCAGTTCAATCTTTTTCTGACGCTCTGCAATCTCGCTTTCACGAGCGGTGGAGACGCGTTCCTCAGCCTCTACAGCCTTGGCACGTGCTGCGTCAGCTTCCGATTTGGCCTGACTTTCCTCACGCGACTTGTTCTGGACGGCGATCTGCTGTTCCTGACGTGCGATTTCCAGAGCGCGCACCTGATCGATGCGAGCTTCTTCCACCAGACGGTCCGCCTCGATCTGCTGGGCGTCCACCTGCTTCTTCGCCTCGATCCGTGCGGCATCGGCTTCACGCTGGCGCTCTGCCTGTTCGCGGGCGATTTCTGACATTTGCGATGCACGGCGGACTTCCACCTCGCGCTCTTGCCCCAGCCGCGCATATTCCTTGTCACGGCCGATCTCGAACGATTTGGTGTCAGCTTCGAGGTTCTTCGTCTCCATCTGGACGCGCGTGTCCTGCTCGATATCATTGCGCAGTTTCTTGCGCGCTTCGATCTGCTCGGTCAGCTTGGTCAGACCTTCGGCATCGAAGGCGTTATTGGCGTTGAAATGTTCGATACTGGTCTGGTCGAGCCCGGTGAGCGAAACCGATTCCAGCTCCAGCCCGTTCATCGCGAGATCGTTGGACGAAACTTGCTGCACCTTCTGGACAAAATCTGCGCGCTGTTCATGCAGCTCGTTCATCGTCATTCCGGCTGCAACTGAGCGCAGGGCGTCGACGAATTTACCTTCGACGAGATCTTTCAGCGCTTCGGGCTGCATGGTGCGCTGGCCCAGCGTCTGCGCGGCCATAGCGATGGCTTCGCTGTCGGGCTTCACACGAACATAGAATTCGGCCTTCACATCGATCCGCAAGCGGTCGAGCGTAATCAGAGCCTCGGCATCGCGGCGGATGACCGAGAGCACCAGCGTGTTCATGTTTACGGGCATCGTTTCGTGGAACACCGGCAGCACCAGTGCGCCGCCATTCATCACCACTTTCTCGCCCCCGACACCGGTCCGCACAAAAGCGGTTTCCTTGGATGCGCGGTGGTAAAGCTTGATGAGGAACATGAGAAATACGAGGAGAAGGAAAATACCCCCGGTGATCCCGATGAGGCCAATATCTAGCAGACTATCCATTTCTTCTCCTTATAGTTGAACTTTTTATAACGCCGGCGCCCTGGAGCCCGAAAAGGGCGCTCCTAATTCATGGGGGCCAGCTTGCGCTCGGCCAGTGGCACACCAAAGAAGGTCTGGCCTTCGCGGCGCACGAGCAAGACCTGATCACCTGCCGGGATCACGCTGGCATCTTCATGTGGCTCCACCATGACATAATGTGCATGTCCGAAACGGTCGTGCACCTTGGCGCGGGCGGGCGAGCCTTTTTCAGCTTTTCCGGTGGTAATCGTGCCGCGTTTGCCGACAAGACTGTCAAGCCGGACGGCAGAGGTTTCATCCTGCGGCATGATGCGTCCCAGTGGGCGCACCAGCGTGGCGGAAACGGGCAAGCTGGCACCGCCGGCGATAAGCGCTGCAAGCCAGGGATAGAGCGGCGATCCCGTCAATTCGTCGGCAAACCCCTGCACCACCATGCCGATCAAGGCGAATATGAACAGGAAGGTCATCAGCCACACGAAGAAGGGCACCTTGCCCAACCCCAACAACGTGGTCAGCGCGCCGCCAAGGCCCGCGCTGGTGGGATCAGCAATCTCGGCGTCGGCATCAATGTCCAGATCAAGTTCGACGTCGCCGCCGAAATCGAAATCTCCAACACCGATAATCTGCAAGAAACCGAGTAAAAGGATCACCCCGAGTGCAATGGCAAAGGGCAAATTGTAATCGGCAAACAGGCTCATCTTTAATCCGCCACCCGGCTATTTTGCCAAGGACGCCTTTCTTCTAATAGGGTTGTAGGAGAACCCCCTCCGTCTTCATTCATATGGCATAAATGTGCGGGAAAAGCCAGAAAAACCGGTAACATCCGGTACGATTTTGCGCATTTTGCGTTAACCACGGCGATGATTATAGAACGGTTATGATGCGTTTATTGCTACTTCTGACCCTGCTTGCCCTTGCTGCTCCGCTCAACGCGCGCGACAGTCTGGGCGTATTTGGCGAATGGGGTGCCTTCCGGGATCCCGATACACCGCGCTGCTATGCCATCGCAGAGGCGCAGGAAAGCCGTGCGCGGCGCGATTACCAGCCCTATTCCAGCGTGGGCAACTGGCCGGCACGCAACCTCCGTTCTCAGGTGCATTTCAGACTTAGCCGACATTTGTCAGATACGCCGCGCGTGCGGTTGGCAATTGGCGCTGCTCGCTTCAACCTTGTCGCGGGCGCCGGCGATGCCTGGGCAGTTGATGCCGCCACCGATACCGCCATAGTTGCCGCGATGCGCGCGGCAGGACGAATGAGCATCAGCGCAATCGACAATCGCGGCAACCGCTTCACTGATCGTTACAGCCTTGATGGAGCGGCCACCGCGATTGATGCTGCTGGTGTAGGCTGCACGCGATCAAGGCAGGCGCGGTAAATAGAGTAGACACGAAAAAGGGCCGGAGGATTGCTCCACCGGCCCCATTTTCTTGATGGCGATCTATTAGAAGCGGTAGCCGAAGCCAACCGCAACCTGATGACGGTCAAGATCGGCGTCGAAGCGGCCGCTTTCGCCAGTGTCATCATCGAAGAAATCGTTATCTTCGAAATCGAATTCGCCTTCGGAATAGTTCGAATAGCGGTATTCGAGCTTCACAAAGCTGTTTTCTGACAGTGCATATTCTGCACCTGCGCCGACGCGGAAACCGTCAAGATCGAGATCGGTTTCGATCTCAGTCGAGCCGTCATCGGCCAAAAGGTCGAAGCGAGCGTTGGTGTAACCGCCCTTGACGTAGATCAGTGTGCGCGGGTTAGCGAGCACACCGGCGCGGGCACCGAGATAGAGGTCACGGCCGGTTTTCAGCCGGGCACCGAAGCCGAGGTCTTCCAAATCACCGTCATCAATCTCAGACTTGGCTGTCGAATCAGTCAGTTCAGCTTCCACACCAAGGACAATATTATTGACCGCGAAGTCATAACCGATACCGACACCATACATGAAACCATCGATGGACTGATCGTCCTCGTCATTGAGATCATTGTCGACATCGCTGCCGGCCTTGCTGATGTCATAGCCTGCGATACCTTCGATACGCGGACCGGTAAAAGCCGAATTGTCCTGCGCAGACGCCGGAACCGCAATAGCGGTGGCCGAGGCCGAGGCGAGGATGAACGCGATAGACTTTTTCATAAATACTCCATTTTGAATGCACACGCGATGAGTGCGCTGCATCGATATAAGTCGCGAGAAACACTTGCGTTTCATGAATATAAAACAACAAGAATAATGTTGCGTATCTGCAACACATTATTTCGTCGACCCGATGGCCCTGCGCGATGAGGTGTGGAAACGAATTGGACCTTCAAGCATTACGCGCGGCGCCCGCATGGTTTTTATCGTATGGGCCCCGCCATTCATCGTGGTTCCGACAAATCTGGGCGGTTCATCCTGAAAATCATTCATGCGGGCCTTGCAGTCAGCGTGAACCCCCTGGGCGATGCCTGGGCTGGCACGTTGGACGGCGACTTTTCATTTCGCTCTGCCGCGCCTATATGCGAGGTTCTCATGACCGATACGACACTTATGACCATTCCCGGACAAGTTGATCCGGTTCCCGTCGTGCGTGATATCACACCGCGTGATGATGGACGTGTGGACCTCATCGGATTGCCAAAGGCACGCATTGCCGAATTGTTTGCGGACGCAGGTCTCGACACGAAGCAGGCCAAGTTACGGGCCAAGCAGGTGTTTCACTGGCTTTATCACCGCGGCGTGATCGAGTTTGAAGCGATGACTGACATCGCCAAGACCATGCGCCCGTGGCTTACGCAACGTTTCGTCATCGGCCGCCCCGAAATTGTCGAGGCACAACATTCCACTGACGGAACGCGCAAGTGGTTGCTTCGTACTGCCGACGGTCACGATTTCGAGATGGTGTTTATTCCTGATGCCGATCGCGGGACGCTCTGTGTCTCCAGCCAAATTGGCTGCACGCTCAATTGCACCTTCTGCCATACCGGCACCATGCGACTGGTGCGCAATCTCACGCCGGGTGAAATCGTCGGACAGGTGATGCTTGCGCGCGACGCATTGGGCGAATGGCCCAAGGGCCGGATGGATATTTCCGAAGTGGAAGACGAGGCGGAATATACCGCTGATGGCCGCTTGCTCACCAATATCGTGATGATGGGCATGGGTGAGCCCTTGTACAATTTCGACAATGTTCGTGATGCCTTAAAGCTGGTGATGGATGGCGGCGGACTGGCCCTTTCGAAGCGCCGCATCACCCTTTCCACCAGCGGCGTTGTGCCTGCCATGGCGCGCTGCGGCGAAGAAATTGGCGTCAATCTTGCCGTTTCACTTCACGCTGTGACAAAGAATGTCCGTGACGAAATCGTTCCAATCAATCGCAAGTTCGGGATAGATGAGCTCTTGCAGGCCTGCGCCGATTATCCGGGCGCGTCCAATGCTCGGCGCATTACCTTCGAATATGTGATGCTCAAGGATAAGAATGACAGTGACGCGGACGCCCACGAACTGGTTCGTCTACTGCGCCATTACAAACTTCCCGCCAAGGTCAATCTGATACCTTTCAATCCTTGGCCGGGCTCGAACTATGAATGTTCGACGCCTGAACGCATCAAGCGTTTTTCCGACATCGTTTTTGAAGGCGGCATCTCTGCTCCTGTCCGCACCCCGCGTGGCCGTGATATTGATGCTGCCTGCGGTCAGCTGAAAACGGCTGCCGAAAAGAAGACTCGTGCCCAACTGGATCGCGAAGTGGCAGAAGCAGCCAGCGCGAGCTGATTTTGGCTATGGAAATGAAGGAAGGGGGAAACTCCCATCCTTCATTTCCGATATCTTCGCATGTGTCAGGACGTGATCTCGACAGCATTTTCCCACGCCTTATCGTCGAAACCATTCGCTTTATCTCTTAACGGGAATTCCAACGTTCTGTTCATCTGAGGTTTGACTTAACTGAACGATAAGCATCTCGTCCGGCTAAGAGAGCGATGCCGAATCGATGAAAGGAAGTCATCATGAATAAGACACTACTTGCAATCGCCGCTGCCACCACGTTGGCCTTGCCCGCTGCGCCTGCAATGGCGGACGGTGGGCCCCCATCCTGGGCACCTGCCAATGGCTATTACGAAAATGACCGTGGTGATCGTTATGATCGCCATGATCGTTATGATCGCCGCCAAGACCGTCGGAGCCGCAACCATCGTCGAGCGCGCCATCGTGAATATGACGATCATGGCCGCTATTATGAACCGCGCCAGGTTCGCCGTGGCGATCGTGTGTGGCGTGGCCGAGACGGCCGTTACCACTGCGAACGTGGCAATGGCACGACGGGTCTGATCATCGGTGCCGCTGGTGGTGCATTGATCGGTCGTGAAGTCGATTCACGTGGTGATCGCACAGTCGGCACCGTTCTTGGCGCCGCGCTTGGTGGTCTGCTGGGACGCGAGGTTGACCGTGGCAATGCCCGCTGCCGATAAGCTAGACATCTGACTGCCTGTAGACGCCGCCGTTCCTTGCAAGAGGAGCGGCGGCGTCTGGCTTTTAGGGAGGGATAAATCATTTCGGCTTTCAAAGGCCGCAGGATTTTTCCCATCGCTCGTAATTGTGCGCTATGGGCGCTGATGATGAACAAGCACGATCACCCTTTCTTCGACATGCACACCCACGGCTTTGTGCGGGTGGCTACCAGTACGCCCAAATGCCGCACAGCCGATGTCAGCTACAACACCCAAGGCATCATTGAGCAGGCCGAAATGGCGCATCAGCAACATGTTGATCTGCTGCTATATCCTGAAATGTGTCTCTCCTCCTACGCGCTGGACGATCTTCACATACAGGCGGCATTGCTCGATGCAGTGGAAGACGGGATCGAGGTGATCCGCGCGAAGAGCGAGGCGCTGACACCCGTGCTAGTTATCGGCGCACCACTGCGCCGCAACGGTCGCATCTATAATTGCGCCATAGTCATCGCCCATGGCGAGATTTTGGGCGCAGTTCCCAAGAGCTTTCTCCCCAATTATCGGGAATTTTACGAAAAACGCTGGTTCGCCCGTGGCAATAATTGCCAAAATTTGTGGTTGCCTGTGAATGGTGAGGAAGTGCCTTTCGGCACCGATCTCATCTTTTCCGATAGCAAGCTCCCCGGCTTCACATTCGGCATCGAGATCTGCGAAGATTTCTGGAGCCCCAATCCGCCCGGCACTCTCGCCGCACTGGCAGGTGCGACAATACTGCTCAATCTTTCCGCCAGCAATATAACCATCGGAAAGTCCGATGAACGGCATCTGCTTTCACGCGCCAGTTCCAGCAGGCTTGTGTGTGCCTATGCCTATTCTGCCAGCGGCTTTGGTGAGAGCACCACGGATCTTTCGTGGGATGGCCAAGGTATGATCTATGAACTTGGCGACCTGATGATCGAAAGCGTGCGGTTCGAGCTGGAGCCTGAATTGTGCGTCACCGATATAGACACGCGCCGCATCCTTAATGATCGCATGCGCATGGGTACGTTTAATGATGCTGCCGAGGACGCCGGACGTCCCGAAGACAGTTTTCGAACCATCAGCTTCGACCATGCCCGGAAACAGGGCGATATCGGCTTGCAGCGGCCGATCCGGCGCTTCCCTTTCGTGCCGAACCGGCTCGAAAAACTGGATCATGACGCTTACGAAGCGTTCAATATTCAGGTCGATGCGCTGATGAGGCGGATGCAGGCCACGGGCACCAAGGCGCTGGTCATAGGAATATCAGGCGGACTGGATTCCACCCACGCTCTGATCGTCGCGGCCAAGGCTTGCGACAAGCTGGGCCTCCCACGCACTACCATCCACGCCTATACAATGCCTGGCTTTGCGACCTCCGATGAAACCAGATCCAGTGCATGGAAGCTCATGGAAGCTTTTGGCGTCACCGCTGATGAAATCGACATCAAGCCAGCTGCACGGCAGATGCTTTCGGACATGGATCATCCTTTTGCCGATGGTGAACCGGTCCATGATGTCACCTTCGAAAATGTGCAGGCAGGCTTGCGCACGGATTACCTTTTCCGCTTGGCCAACCATCACAAGGGGTTTGTCATCGGCACAGGCGACTTGAGTGAAATGGCACTGGGCTGGTGCACATATGGCGTGGGCGACCAGATGAGCCATTACGCGGTGAATGCCGGTGTGCCAAAGACGCTGATCCAGTATCTGATCCGATGGACGATGCGGACAGAGCAATTCGATCCGGTCGTCGATAAAGCGCTTGATGCAGTGCTCGGCACAGAGATTAGTCCCGAACTTGTCCCGGCAGGCAAGGATGGCTCAATCCAGAGCACCGAGAGCATCATTGGCCCTTATGAACTCAATGATTTCTTTCTCCACCACGTCTTGAGGTGGGGACAACAGCCAAGCCATGTCGCATTTTTGTGCTGGCATGCATGGAAGGATGCGCAGGCGGGCATGTGGCCGCATGATTTCCCCGAAGCCGCAAAGAATGCCTATGACCTGCCCACCATTCGCAAATGGCTGGAAAAATTCGTGTTGCGGTTCTTCGAATTCAGCCAATTCAAGCGCAGTGCGATGCCCAATGGACCAAAGGTAAGCGCGGGCGGCGCCCTGTCTCCGCGCGGTGACTGGCGCGCGCCGAGCGATGCGGTCGCCACGGTCTGGCTGGAAGAACTTCGCGCCAAGGTCCCCGATAGCGAATAGCGCTGCGGCAGGCTTGCGGAGACGCCGCATCCGCCTATCGTTGAGATCATGAGCTTTCATTTTCGCCCGACAAGCCGGATATCGCCGTGACCCTTCCAAGCGTTCTCGTCACAGGCGGTGCAAAACGGCTTGGCCGAGGGATATGTGAGCGGTTTGCAGAGGCAGGCTGGCATGTGCTTGTGCATTACAATCGGTCTAGTGACTCTGCAGAAGCTCTCGCCGCGGCGCTGCCGAGCGCACAGGCTGTGCAATGCGATTTGTCCGATCCGCTTGCCGGCGAGGACATGGTACGAAATCTAGCCGATAAGCTTGGCGACTGGCCATGCCTCGTCAATTGCGCATCAATGTTCAAGGCTGACGAAGTAACCCGTCTTGATCCAGTGACGAATGCACGATCCATGACGATCAATGCCGCATCGCCAGCCCTGATGGCCCAAACCTATCTCGCCAGTGCGAAGAGCAACGCCGGGCGCTGCGTGATACAGGTGACCGATCAGAAACTGGCTAATCTCAACCCCGACTTTTTCAGCTATACCATGAGCAAATCAGCCGCGGATATTGCGGCACGCATGCTGGCTATGGCCGTGAAGGGAAATGATCGCGTTCACACGCTGTCTCCCGGTGCGATCCTGCCCAGCCATGATCAATCCGCGCAGGAAGCTGATCGCTCACACACGTTGAACCTGCTGCAACGTCGCACCGGCGTTGCCGAAGTTGCTGATGCAGCGCTGTTTCTTGCCGAGGGGCCGCTGGCATCAGGGCAGAATATACACGTCGATTCAGGACAGCACCTGCTCGACCAGACGCGTGATGTGATCTTTATCGAAAGAAAAGGAAGCGAGGCGTGATCGCTCCACGTAAATCCGCGCCGCGCGGCAGAAGGCGCCACGCCTTGTCCACCCGCATCTGGCACTGGATCAACGCTGCCAGCGTCATCATCCTGTTCATGAGCGGGCTGAATATTTCCAACGCCCATCGCCGACTCTATTGGGGCGATTGGGGGTTTTCTCCGGAACAGGCATGGCTGGTCGTGCCGCGTTTTCCCGGCTGGGCCACAATCCCGAATTATTACAGCTTATCTGGCGCGCGTGACTGGCATATCATCTTCTCGCTCGTGCTGGGGTTCGGATTGCTGACATTTTTGATTGCCGCACTGATCAATGGCCATATGTTCCGTAATCTTTTTGCCAGGGCGCGTGAATGGCGGCTGTCAAGCATCACCGAGGACATCAGACAACATCTTCGGCTGAATTTTGAACATGGCGATGGCAAATACAATATCCTGCAAAAGATTGCCTATGCGTCTGTATTGTTCGTCATGCTGCCATTGATGATCTTCACCGGGATGGTGATGAGCCCGGGCATGGAAGCGGTGTGGCCCTGGATGACAGATCTTTTCGGCGGGCGGCAGAGCGCACGGTCGATACATTTTATCATGGCATGGGGATTGTTCGGTTTTTTCGTCGTGCATGTTGCGCTGGTCGTGCTGGCAGGGCCGGTCCGTCAGATCCGTGATATGATAACCGGTGGGAAGACCCCATGAAGCGGCGCAATTTTCTTGTGGCAGCAGGGACGAGTCTTCTCGCCGGATGTTCGAAAATTGGCGAGACCCAATGGTTCGACACACTGGCCGACACCGCAGAAAGCTGGCACCGCGGCCTTCATCGTGCTTTAGGCGGCGGTCGGATAACGATGGCACCCGAATATAGCCGTGCCGATATTTCCCCCTTTTTTCGCGGCAATGGCAATCGAACCGTGGATACTCCGGCCTATCGCGGTGCCGAGGCGGAGAACTTTGCCAACTGGCGGCTTTCAGTAAGCGGATTGGTGGATAATCCGCTGGATCTGTCTCTCAGCGACATCCGTGCCCTGCCCCAGCGTACGCAGATTACGCGGCACGATTGCGTCGAAGGCTGGAGCGCAATTGGCGAATGGACCGGACCGCAGCTTTCGTCGATTCTCGATCTGGCAGGATTGCAGAGCGAGGCGAATTTCATTGTCTTTCGTTGCGCAGATTACTTCATGCGCGGCCAATCGGAAGACAGCACTCGCGTCGACTATTACGAAAGCTGCGATCTCGATGATGCGGCGCATCCGCAAACAATCATCGCGCATCAACTGAATGGTGAACCCCTGCCTGTCCTCAATGGGGCCCCTCTCAGGCTGCGTCTCGAACGGCAGTTAGGATATAAACACGCCAAATATCTGACCGGTGTTGAAGCCGTCGCCTCTTTGGATGATATCAATGGCGGGCACGGCGGTTATTGGGAGGATGTTGCTGGTTATCAATGGTATGCGGGCATCTGATCCGCCTGAAAGGTCATTCAGGCGGGTAAAGCGCGTTCATCGCAGCCCAGTTGACCGATATCAGCAGCTCCAGCGCCTCCAGATCAACATCGGCCAGCTTGTTGATGTAAAGGCAGCTTTTCTCTTGAGAATACTTGCCGAGGCGTGACAGGATTTCCTCGTTCTTCTTGGACGTGACATCGTCGCAATATCCACCCATCAGATAGAGCGAAAGTCTGGTCTTGCGCGGACTGAACCCGGCCCGCAAGAAATCACCTTCGCGTCCACTATCATAATTGTAGTGATAGCTGCCGTAGCCGATCATACTCGGCCCCCACATGACGGGCGGCTCACCTGTTACCCGGCAGAACATCGCATTGAGGACCCTTGCATCTTCACGCTTGCCGCTATGGTCAACAGCGTCGATGAACGCCTCAACGGTCTGTGTGGTGGGCTTGGTCTTGTTCTCACTCATGAGGGCAAGTTTACCCCCTGATTGACTTCACGGCAAACGGTCCGCAAACCGCGTGGCAGAATCATGAAAATTTAGGGGATTGAGCCTTATGTGGTTGCTCGACAAATTTCTGAAAGCCGGGATCAAGCGCGGCAAGTTCATCGTCACCGACCACGATGGCAAGGTTTATGAATACGGCCCCGGCGCGGACGATGCGGTGCATGGGATGGACAAGGGCCCGATGAAAATCCGGCTGACCAATGCCAAGGCAGCCAACCATATCGCGCGCTATCCGCAATATGGTGCGGGCGAGGCTTTCATGTGGGGCTGGATTGTCGTGGAAGAACCGCACGATATCCGCGACATGCTGCTTTATGTTACGGAAAATACCAAGGTACATGGCGATGTGCCGTTGAAGCCCAAGGGGCCGATCCGCAAGGCGATGCAAAAGGCCATTGCCAAGGCGGATAGCGTCAATCTTAAGGGCAAGGCCCGCGAGAATGCCGAACACACCTATAACCTCACCCGTCGCCTATATGAGCTGTTTCTCGATGAAGACAGGCAATATACTATGGGCTATCACCGCAATCTGACCGACAGCCTGGAAAAGGCGCAGCTCGACAAGAAGGCGCATATTGCCGCCAAGCTTAACATTACCCCCGAGAACGGCCCCAATATGCGGATCCTGGATATCGGCTGTGGCTGGGGCGGCCTCGCATTATATCTGCACCGCACCTATGGCTGCGAAGTGTTGGGCGTTGCGCTGGCACCGGACCAGATCGCCTATTGCAAGGAACGTGCAAAGGAAGCTGGCGTCTCGGACAAAGTGAAGTTCGCGCTGATGGATTATCGCGACGTAACCGGTAAATTCGATCGGATCACGTCAGTTGGCCTGCTCGAACATGTGGGCACTCCGCACTATCCTGAATTCTTCGCGCATACCAACCGCCTGCTCAAACCCGATGGGGTGATGTTCAGCCATTGTTGCGGACGCGCTGGCGGGCCGGGCTTCACCGATAAATGGACGCGCAAATATATCTTCCCCGGAGGATACATTCCTGCGCTTTCTGAACTGGTCACCCAAAGTGAAAAGTTTGGTTGGCAAGTGATGGACGTGGAAGCCATGCGCTTTCATTACAGCCATACGCTGGAGGAATGGTATAACCGCACTGTCATGCACAAGGACGAGATCGTCGAATTGTATGACGAGGTTTTCTATCGCATGTGGCTGTTTTACCTTGCTGGCGCAGAGCAGAGCTTTCGCAACGGCAATATGGTCAATTGGCAGCTAGTCTATGTTAAGAATCGTGCAGCCATCCCGATGACCCGCGATTTTATGTATGAGGAATCGGAACGCCTGCGCGGGCTGGAAGAACCGCCCGAATGGCACCTCGATCCAAAGCTTAAGGAAGCAGCGGAGTAACGCGTTTCCGCGAAGATGATTGCACGGCGCGGCGGCCACCATGTCGCCGCGCTTGCTTCTTGAGTTAGCGCCAGCGAATAGCCGCACACGATGAACGCTGCTCATCCCCTTACCCGTGCCAGCATCTTTACGCAGGCCTGGCCGATCATGCTCGGGCAGGCTTCGGTGCCGCTCGTCGGAATTGTCGATACCGCCGTGATCGGGCGCACCGGCGATGCCACTGCCCTGGCAGGCGTTGCCCTTGGCGCAACGATAATCAATCTGGTTTTCTGGACCTTTGGCTTCCTGCGCATGGGGATGACCGGATTGACGGCGCAGGCCAATGGCTCTGGCGACCCGCGCGAAGTGGATGCACTGCTGCTGCGTGCGCTTGGCATCGGCTTTGCGTTAGGTGTCGCGGTGCTCGCGCTGAGCGCACCTATCGGACAGCTTGCGTTTGCCATCATGGCCGGATCTGACGCAGTTACGAGCGAGGCTGGGGGTTACATGCAGGGGCGTTTCTATGGCGCGCCCGCTGCACTGGCAGTCTATGCGATGAATGGCTGGTTGCTCGGCCTTGGCCGCACGCGAGAAGCGCTGGCACTCCAGATCGCCATGAATCTTGCCAATGTCGCGCTCGATATCTGGTTCGTCTGGGGCTTGGACATGGGCACCTTTGGCGTGGGGCTTGGCACGGCATGTGCAGAATGGCTGGCGCTGGCACTGGGGCTTGTAATCGTGAGCCGGGTCGCTGGGGCAAACCTCATCGCTCTCACCCGTCGGACGCCGCGCGCACTCTTGTTCGATCGCACGCGCCTTTTGCGCTTGTTCGCTGTCAATCGCGACATCATGATCCGCACGATCGCGCTTCTGCTGCTGTTCGCATGGTTCGCCAATGCGGGCGCGCGTATCGGGGCAGCGGCGCTGGCGGCCAATCATGTGCTGCTGCAATTCGTCAATGTCGCCGCCTTTATCCTCGACGCATTTGCATTCACCGCAGAGGAGCGTGTGGGACGGGCATATGGCGCGCGTGACCGGCAACAGTTCATGCGCTCTATCCGGCTGACAAGTGAATTTGCCCTCGCCAGCGGCGTGGTATTCGCGCTCGCCTTCCTGCTCGCAGGTGACGCAGTAATCGACATCCTCACCACTGATGCGCAAGTGCGCGCCGAAGCCCGCCGGTTCCTGCCCTTTGCTGCACTGGTGCCGCTGGTGGGTATGTCAAGTTGGATGCTCGACGGTATCTTCATCGGCACTACCCGCGGCCGCGCTTTGCGCAATGCGGGCATTGCAGCAACGATCCTGTATGTTGCCCTCGATTACTCGCTGAGGCCGCTCGATAATTGGGGCGTGTGGATCGCGATCACCGCAAGCTACCTGTTGCGCGCTGGCGGGCTGGCATTGTATTTCCCAGGCTTGCTGCGTGAAATCAAGGTCCCAACTTTACCCGGATCGATAAAAAGGCCCGAAACCAGACCATGAACTTTTCAGCCCTGCGTTTCAGCCCCGTCCGACTGTGGACCGGAATTTTGCTCATGCTTGCCGTCATGGGCATTGCGATGCCCGCTTCGGCTCAAGTCGATGCACATTTCCATTCATTCAACGGTTCGGTTCTATGGGGCCGTTATCCGCACACATTCGTGGTTTTCGAAGGCAGGATGGAAGACGGAACGGTGGTGAATGAAAATTTCGGCTTCTCCGCCCGCAACACATCGGCTGCGATCACTTCAGGCCCTGCTGAACACATGATCCTGACCGAGACAGAGCGCACTATAGGTCGCACCAACCGCCACTTCTCCATTACGCTGACCGATGCCGAATACCGCCGCATGAAGGTAGAAGTGATCGCTTGGCGCGATTATCCAGGGCCGTATTATGACCTTGATGACAACAATTGTATCCACTTTGTCGCGCGTCTTGCTGAGCTTGCTGGATTGGATGTTGATGTGCCCGAACAATATCTGCGCCGCCCCAAGGCGTGGCTCAACTATATCGCCCGCCGAAACCCCCAATTGGGCGTGGAGGAGATTTCCTGATCGATCCGTTGATTGCGGTGACGCATTTCCGCTGCTAACCGCCGCGACGAAAAATTCGCCAACAGGAAACGTCCATGTCAGAATCCAAGCGCCCTGAAATCAAACGGGTCGTGCTCGCCTATTCGGGCGGCCTCGATACCAGCGTCATCGCCAAATGGCTGATGAAGGAGCGCGGGCTGGAAGTGGTTACGTTCACGGCAGATCTCGGCCAAGGCGAAGAAATTGAGCCTGCTCGTGCCAAGGCGCAGGCGATGGGCATTCCGGACAAGCACATCTTCATCGAAGATGTGCGCGAGGAATTCGTCCGTGATTTCGTTTTTCCTATGATGCGCGCCAACGCCCGATACGAGGGCGACTATCTGCTCGGCACGTCAATCGCGCGACCGCTAATTTCCAAGCGCCTCGTTGAAATTGCGCATGAAACTGGCGCCGATGCTATTGCCCATGGTGCCACCGGCAAGGGTAACGATCAGGTCCGCTTCGAACTGTCTGCCTATGCGCTCGATCCCGATATCACGGTCATCGCCCCATGGCGCGAATGGGACCTAACCAGCCGGACCGCTCTTATCGATTGGGCTGAAAAGCACCAGATACAGGTGCCCAAGGACAAGCGCGGCGACAGTCCTTTCTCCACCGACGCCAACCTTTTGCACACCTCTTCGGAAGGCAAGGTGCTAGAAGATCCGTGGGAGGAAACGCCGGATTACGTATATTCGCGCACTGATCACCCGGAAAATGCGCCTGACACCCCGGAATATATCACGCTGGATTTCGAACGGGGGGACGGTATGGCGCTTAATGGGGACGCCATGAGCCCGGCCAGCCTTCTCACCGCGCTCAACGAGCTGGGTAGGAAACACGGCATCGGTCGTCTCGATCTTGTTGAGAACCGTTTTGTAGGCATGAAAAGCCGCGGCATGTATGAAACGCCCGGCGGTGAAATCTATGCCGTTGCCCATCGAGGGATGGAACAGATCACGCTGGATCGCGGCGCGGCACATCTCAAAGATGAATTGATGCCGAAATATGCAGAGCTAATCTACAATGGATTCTGGTTCAGCCCTGAGCGCGAGATGCTGCAGGCCGCCATTGATCTCAGCCAGGAGAAGGTCAGCGGCACCGTCCGGCTGAAGCTCTACAAGGGGCTGGCCAGCATAGTCGGTCGCAAATCACAGCATTCGCTTTATTCCGAAGCTCACGTGACGTTTGAAGATGATGCGGGCGCCTATGATCAGGCCGATGCCGCTGGTTTCATCAAACTGAATGCCCTGCGCCTGCGTTTGCTTGCACAACGGGATCGCCGTCAGGGTTAGCCACTATTCCGATGCCGATTTGCGATTTTGAAATATTATGTCGCATTGAGGTCCAGCCGTTGACTTATCCACCCTTGTCCACCGCGATTTTTGACAGAAGTGGAAAACTCGAGGCTGGCAACCTTGTGCGACTCGCGCCGTTTGCGCATTCTCAAATCATCGAAAACGGAAAGTCACCGTCACGAAGGATCGCCTGCCGATCTTGATACAGAGGCGACATGGAAGTGTTCGACGCGATGATTGCATTGTCGCGGAAGAGGAACGGGCGGAACGAAGGCTCTTTCGGGAGTTGGACACCAATCGAACTGTTGAAACCGCACGAAGCGATCATTGGTAAAGGCCGGAGGAGAAATCCGGCACTGATGGAAATGGAGATATTTCGGTATCGAAAGGACCGCTTGAGGTGCCAGAGGACAAGATTGGTCTCGGACAGGTGGAAAGACAGGCTGAGATCGTTCGCGATATCGCCAATCGGAAAATTTGATCCGGCACCGGCGCGAGCGCCGGGCGACATATCCGGACGTTACCGGGCTGCAAGGTCGGGACGCGAAAGGAGGCACGCCAGGCGCCAAGCATCCCCTCGGGGATCCACACGCCGGTGAGAGTGGGGTCGGCAGCAATGCCGTCCCCATTTCTCTTTCGCGGTACCGATTCGTCCACCAAACCCGGCCATTAACCGTAAAACGTTCCATTTGGCGCAAACGCTTCGCCGCATTCTGGCCACGTTTCACGGCAAACGGCCCCCGAAGGACGCTAAGCGACCTTCCATCTGATGGGTTTTTAGCACCTTCACGGCTAAAGAAGCCTGCATGACGGGAACCAAAACCTACCGGCACTGGCCGCATATCGTGGCCGCACTGGGCGCGCTAACTCTGATCGGTGCAACTGGGCACGGCCATGCTGAAGATCAGCAACAAGTCAGCTTCACGGCACCTTCTGTGGCTGGAAATACCGCAACTGCGCCATCTTTCGCCCCAAGTGAAGAGGCTGTTTTTGAAGAGGCTTTTGCCCGGTACGATATACCAGCTGATCCTGTGCGCCCCGCCAGTGCAGTCGACATTACCACGATTGAGCCAGCAGAACCGGCAACGCGCACACTTGGAAGCGGCATCGCCAGCTATTATGGTCGGCGGTTCCACGGGCGCCCTACAGCCAATGGAGAACGGTTCGATATGCACGAATTGACCGCTGCCCATCGCACATTACCCTTTGGCAGCCGCGTCAACGTGACCAACCCGCGTACTGGCCGTTCAGTGGTAGTTCGCATAAATGATCGTGGGCCGTTTGTGCGCGGCCGTGTTCTGGACCTCTCACGCGCGGCCGCCGAAGAAATCGGCATCATCCGTTCGGGTCACGGCAATGTGGAACTTGAACTGCTGGAAGGCTGAGCCTCCCTACCCCTAAAGCTTCAATTCGCTGACATCGCGGAATGATCCGATCTTGCCGCGCACAAAGGTGTTGAAGGCGATTGAATAACGCATGGTATCTGATGCGTTGGGTTCAACATAATGCTGGATAGCGCTGGAAAAGAGTAGGACGTCACCCTGCTTTGGGACGATGGCATTGCGTGGGGCATTGTAGATATTCGTTCGGTCCGTGCGCACAGCAAGCTCCAGCTGGCGGTATCCATTAAACCTTTCAAAAATCATGTTGCCGGGTGGGTCCGGTAGGGGCGCATAATATAGCGAGCCCGAGATTACCGAATTGGAGTGAGTGTGCCCGTGCATGCCCACGCCCGGAGGGTTCGTCAGGCTCCAGCTTTGCGTAACTTCAAGGCGCTGTTCCAAGCCCATCACTTCGCTTGCATAGATCGCCAGCACCTCATCAATCGCATGCTTGATGCTGGCCAGTTCCGGCCTGTCAAACAGGTACAATTCCTCGGAGATCTGGTTCACCTGGTTTTTTTGCATCTTCAGATGTTTGATATAATCAAGCTGCTTGGGGCTGATTGCATCGGCGATATTGGTCACAAAATATGGTTCAGCGAAGAGCGGTTTCACGGTGAAATCGCGCGCCGTTTTCGACGCGGCTTTAGTAGCAGCAGCCATGGTCCGGTAGTCCCTTCCCGGTTGATGGAATGGGCAGATAAAGCAATCCGGAAGTCAGGTTGCAAGGTCGTCCTCGACCTTATCGGCGTTAAAGCACATTCGCCCTATGCCAGGCCGACAGAATAGCCTGAGGGAAAGCACCCGAACCCGCGCGCACAATTGGACCATATATGGCAAGATATCCTCCGGCAAATGACTGGACTTGCTTTAGACTCCGTCCAGCCTGCAATCTCTGCTGGTCGATCAGTGGCTAAGTTGCCCTCTTATCGCTCCGTCGGAATTACCAGGTGTTGTGACGATGATATAGAAATCGTCACGCGCGCCAGCCATTTCGGCGATCAAGTCGCCATCCACCGTCACACATGTTTCCTCATCAGGACTGTTGGGAAGGGTCAGGGAAACGACCTGTGGCCCGTTTTCGCCTTCCTCTCCGCGATGGATTGCCAGACCGATTGGATTTCTCACACCGTTCAATTCAAGATAGTAGCATATGCGACTGTTAGCGCTGTCAAATTCGCTGTCGAAATCGCCTGCAGCATTTTCTTGGCCACCGTTACCCGAAACATATTCGCTGAACATCGGTACGCCAATGAACACGCTTTGCTGCGCCATGACAGGCTGTGCCAATACCAAGCTGCAAAGCGCAGAGACTATAATGGTTTTCATTGCGACTTCCCCTTTTAAAAAAGGCTGCCGCAGGCCAAGTATCCGGCCCCGACAGACCGCTAGGTTTAGTTTTAGCGCAATTATTTAAAATCCGCCAGAAATCGTTTCTGGTTGTTACTGCCACCCTTCAAAAGCTCTATTCAGCAGCGTCTTTCTGTCGCATCAGCATGGGGTGTAGATACTGGCCGGTAAAGGAAAGCGGTTCTGCCGCAACATCTTCAGGTGTCCCCTCGGCAACGATCTTGCCGCCGCGGACGCCGCCGCCCGGGCCAAGATCCAGAACCCAATCCGCCGTTTTAATAACATCGAGATTATGCTCGATCACAACGACGGAATTGCCTTGATCAACCAGCCGATGCAGGACTTCGAGCAATTTGCGCACGTCTTCAAAATGCAGCCCCGTGGTAGGCTCATCAAGGATATAAAGCGTTTGCCCGGTGCTGCGCTTGCTCAGTTCCTTCGCCAGCTTCACGCGCTGCGCCTCACCGCCTGAAAGCGTAGTCGCCTGTTGGCCTACCTTGACGTAACCCAGCCCGACTTCATTCAGCATGTGCATCTTGTCGCGGATGGATGGCACCGCCTTGAAGAAGCCTTCTGCGTCGTCGATCGTCATGTCCAGGACGTCTGCAATGGACAGGCCCTTGAATTTCACTTCCAGGGTCTCGCGATTATATCGCTTACCGCCGCATTCCTCGCAGGTAACATAGACATCGGGCAGAAAGTGCATCTCAATCTTGATCAGGCCGTCACCCTTACAAGCCTCGCAGCGTCCGCCCTTTACGTTGAAACTGAAGCGACCCGGCTTGTAACCACGCGCCTTCGCTTCGGGCAATCCTGCAAACCAGTCCCTGATCTGAGTGAAAGCACCCGTATATGTGGCAGGGTTGCTGCGCGGCGTACGACCAATGGGCGACTGGTCGATTTCGATAACCTTGTCGCAATATTCGAGGCCAGTCACCTTGTCATGCGCGCCGGCAATTACGCGCGCACCGTTCAAGGTGCGTGCAGCGGATGCATAAAGCGTGTCGATGGTAAAACTTGATTTGCCCGACCCTGATACGCCGGTGATACAGGTGAAGGTGCCTAGCGGAATTGATGCGGTTACATTGTCGAGATTATTGGCACGCGCACAATGCACGGTCAGCTTGTGCCGATTGCCCTTGCGCCGAACAGGCGGAACGGCGATCTCGCGGCGTCCGGTCAGATAATCGGCGGTAAGGGAGTTCTTTGCCTTGAGTATCTGCTTGAGTGTTCCCTCCGCCACAACTTCGCCGCCATGCACACCAGCACCCGGGCCAAGGTCCACCACGTAATCGGCCGCACGGATAGCGTCCTCGTCATGCTCTACCACGATCACCGTATTGCCCAGATCGCGCAGCCGCTTGAGCGTTTCCAGAAGCCGGTCATTATCGCGCTGATGAAGGCCAATGCTGGGTTCATCCAGCACGTAAAGCACGCCCGAAAGGCCGCTTCCGATCTGGCTGGCGAGGCGGATGCGCTGGCTTTCCCCGCCGCTCAACGTGCCACTTGTCCGATCAAGATTGAGGTAATCCAGCCCAACATTATTGAGGAAGCCAAGCCGCTCGACAATTTCTTTCAGAATGGCCTTGGCAATCTGGTTCTGCGTGTTGCCAAGCTTATCTGGCAGAGCGGTAAACCAGGCCAATGCATCAGCCACGCTGAACCGCGTAGGCTGAGAGATATCCGTGTCGACGATCTTGACCGCCCGCGCCTTTTCATTCAGCCGCGCGCCATTGCATGTTTCGCACGATTGCGCGGTCTGGAACTTGCTGAGTTCCTCCTGCATCCATGCGCTTTCGGTTTGCACCATGCGGCGATTAAGATTGCCGATCACGCCTTCGAAAGGCTTTTCAACCGTATATTCCTTGCGCCCGTCCTTGAAAGTCAACGGAACGCGCTTGCCCTTGGTGCCGTAGAGGATGATGTCCTGATTGGCCTCACTCAACTGGCTCCAGGGTGTCTCCAGATCGAAATCATATTTGCGCGCGAGACTCGCCAGGACCTGCAGGTAATAGGGCGATGGCGGATTACTCTTGGCCCAGGGGGCTACCGCGCCCTTTTTCAATGTCAGTTCTTCATTGGGAACGACCAGCTGCGGATCAAACAGCTGCTTTTCGCCAATGCCATCACAAGTCGGGCAGGCACCCTGCGGCGCGTTGAAGGAAAACAGCCGGGGTTCAATTTCCTCAATTGTGAAACCAGAAACAGGGCAGGCAAATTTCTCGGAGAAAACGATGCGGTTGGCGGGTAGCCCAGCCCCCTTCATCGCGCCGCCACCATCCGCCTCATTTTCGCGCCCAGGCACTACACCGTCGGCAAGGTCGGCATAGGCCAGGCCGTCAGCCAGCTTCAGCGCGGTTTCGAAACTATCGGCAAGGCGCGTCTCCAGCTCTGGCTTGACTGCAAGCCGATCGACCACGACCTCGATATCGTGCTTGAATTTCTTGTCGAGCGCAGGGGCATCCTCGATGTCATACATTTCGCCGTCGACGCGGACGCGGGTGAAACCGGCCTTTTGCCACTCGGCCATCTCTTTGCGATATTCGCCCTTGCGACCGCGCACGACCGGAGCAAGCAAATAAAGCCGCGTGCCTTCAGGCAAGGCCATAACGCGGTCGACCATGTTTGAAACGGTCTGCGCCTCAATTGGCAAGCCGGTAGCTGGCGAATAGGGAATGCCCACCCTCGCCCACAAAAGCCGCATGTAGTCATAGATTTCAGTCACCGTGGCCACGGTGGAGCGCGGATTGCGACTGGTGGTCTTCTGCTCGATGCTGATCGCCGGGGAAAGCCCGTCAATATGTTCAACATCGGGCTTCTGCATCATTTCAAGAAACTGGCGCGCGTAAGCACTCAGGCTCTCGACATAGCGGCGCTGCCCCTCAGCATAGATCGTGTCGAAGGCGAGCGAGCTTTTGCCGCTGCCCGAAAGGCCGGTGATGACGATCAACGCATCGCGCGGCAGATCAATATCGACGCCCTTGAGGTTATGCTCGCGGGCACCTTTTACGGAAATTTGTGTGAGAGCCATGGCGATCCAAGTGGGGTTTAGTGTGCGGCGAGTCCAGAGGAGCAGAGTGCGGCATCGCACACCGGAATGAGACAGGCTAAATGTTCATGAAATGTTCGCGCTAGTCAAGAGGCAGCGGAGACCTTCGAGTCGGCTGGATGGCGAAAGGCATGGTGCGTCCCAAAGCTAGAACAAATCAATCAATGCTCTAGAGCGAATATCGGTTTCTTTCGCAAGTATCTCTCACAAGCCGCGAATAACGCCGAGATTTTTGAAATTCGTTTACAATTAATTTTCTATTCACTGTCACCACAGGGCTTCCACGAAAAAAAAAAAATGGGAGAGAATCGTGATGACAACTCGTTAGAATATTACCTATACCCTGTGCGCTTCCGTTGCGTTGGCTACTTTGCAAGGCGCTGCCTTCACAGCTCCGGTCCATGCTCAAGCGCTTCAACCAGTGGTCGATGTGTGTACCGGCGTACGGCTTCAGAATTCGGCGATCACAGATATTGTCGGCCAGGCCGTTGTGCCCGTTGCCAGCGGCGTAGAAAATCTGGTTGACGACTTGCTATCCGTATCGGTTGTCTTGCCTCCTTTGCTCAACATCACCGATGTGGATCTGGAAGTCGATGACATCCTGGCAGGTATAGCGGCGGGTGATCCTATTTCACTGCAATTGATCGATACCGACGGCAATCTTGTCGGCCCATCCGATTGTAATCTGACTTCAGATGGCTACGCGCTCAACAATGCTGCCGGCCTTTCAATCGGTGGCAATCAGATAACGGGCTTGGGCGATGGTACTGCTGCTTCGGCGGGTGAAATCGATGCCATTGCGTTTGGCAATGGCGCGACAACTTCAGTAGGCGCAGGTGGAGCGATCGCCATAGGCTCAGGTGCTTCCGTCACTGCCGCAAACAGCGTTGCACTGGGTGCCGGATCGCTGGCCGATCGTGGACCGCAAGCTGGCTATACGGCAAACTTCCTTTCGGGAACGCAAGATTCCGTGGGCTCATTTTCGGTAGGATCGGCAGGCGCTTATCGCCAGATCACGAATGTAGCACCCGGTTCCGACGATAATGATGCGGCCACTGTAGGCCAGGTTCAGGCTGCCATCAATTCCGTGAATGCTTCGGTTGCCGATGCTGTGCAATATGACAGCGCTACGCAAGACGTAGTTACCTTGGCAGGCACAGGCGGAACCACCGTTACAAACCTTGCCGATGGGACGGTTGCGTCCGGTTCATCCGATGCAGTTACCGGCAACCAGCTCGCTGCGACAAATGTCGCGGTGGACGCAAACGGCGCTGCCATTGGCGGCCTTCAGACCGATGTCGCGACCAACACATCTGACATTTCTGACCTGCAGGATTTTGCTGTGCAATATGATGGCACGTCATATGACACCATCACCCTGGACGGTGCAGGTGGAACCACAATCACGAATGTGGCGAACGGTGCTTTGTCCGCCACGTCTACCGATGCCGTAAATGGCGCGCAGCTTTTCGCCACCAATGAAGCTGTGGCTGATCTGGACGGGCGTGTTGGCGTGAACGAAACCAACATCGCATCCAACACCACCGCCATCTCGAATCTTTCAACACAGATCGGCGGGCAACAGGCGAATATCGATGACCTTGATGACCGGGTGACGGTGAATGAGGGCGATATTGCGAATCTGGATGGTCGTGTAACGGTGAACGAAGGCGATATCGCCAGCATCGACGGCCGGGTCACTGTCAATGAAGGCGATATTGCTTCTCTCGACGGGCGACTGGCAATTACCGAGGGCGATATCACCACGCTGGATGGCCGCGTGACCACGGTTGAGGGCGACGTTGCCAATCTTGATACTCAGGTGACCAATAATGCCACCTTCATCACAGAGGTGCAGGCACAGGTCGACAATGTGCCAGTTGGTTACGTTTCAGATGCAGATGGCTTCACCCCCAGCACGGTCCCGACAAATACGGCGGCTTTCTTCGGCGCTACGCCGGACCCGGTCCGTGTCACCAATGTGGCGGCGGGAACGTTGTCAGCCAGCTCAACCGATGCCGTTAATGGTGCGCAATTGGCGGCGACAAATGACGCTGTGGCGATGAATAGAAGTGATATCGACCAGAATACTGCTGATATCACAGCCGTCAGCCTAAATTTGCAGGGAAGCACTGTGGTCGCAGTGCAATATTCGGATCCGGATTCTCCCACGCTCAGCAATGGCGGCACGGTGACGCAGGATGTAACACTGGTCGGCATCAACTCCGGACAGGCGGTGCAATTGCACAATGTCGCTTCGGGCACCCTCGCCAATGACGCTGTCAATCTCGGCCAACTCCAAGCGGGACTGAGTGACGTGCTGGCGGATTCCATGACTTACACAGACCAACGCTTTTCGATCCTGAGTGACAGCTTAAGCGCCATGTCGTTCGATCTTGAAAACCTACGGGACGAAGCCTTCGCTGGTACCGCGGGCGCGATGGCTGTGGCCGGAATTCCGCAAACGATGGAAACGGGCCGCATGATGGTTGGCGGAGCAGTTGGTCACTATCGCGGAGAAACCGCTTTTGCGATTGGCATGTCGACCTCGTTCAGCGATGGACAGGGCGTCATCAAGGCTGGCGGAACGCTGGATACGCACGGCAAAGGCGGCTTCAGCGCTGGTGCAGGATTCAGCTTCTGATCAAAAGTACGACATCAGTGCGGTCACGATTGCCCGCCTGACTAAATGACATTGGCCGCCGCACCCTTATCCAAGGTGTGGCGGCCTTTGATCATATTGAGAAAAAGCCTCCGGACAGCAAGGCCACAAATTCCTGATTGTCGCTCCGTTGGCAAAGCAAGAGCGATCCAGATATGCAGCCAGCTTGCACGATCAAATGGTCGAAACCTTTGCCTAAACCAGCCATTTCCTGCGTATTATGAACCAGCGCCGTCTCTTTATTGCACTCCCACTGCCCGAACCCATTGGCGAGGCATTGCTCGACACGATGGAGGGGTGAACGGGGCGCGGTGGCAGGACGCGGATAATCTTCACATTACCTTGCGCTTTATCGGAGAAGTGGACCGTCACTCGTTTGACGATGTAGTGACAGCACTGGAGAGCGTTTCCTTCAGGCCCTTCACCACCCGCCTGGAAGGTGTGGGACATTTCGAGACAAGGAGCCGTGCCAAGGCGATCTGGGCACGGGTAGAACACTCTGCCGAATTGGCGGATCTGCAATATAGCATCGAAATGGCTTGCCGCCGCGCAGGTTTGCCAGCCGAAACACGAAAATTTGTTCCGCATGTCACTGTCGCCAGGCTGAATAATTCAAGCGCGCCGGTTGGCCTGTGGCTTGCCAAACATGGGGCATTGTCTCTTGGCCCCTGGCCCGTTCGCGGGTTTGATCTGTTTCAAAGCAGCCTTACCGAGAATGGCGCTATATATTCAAAAATAACTAGTTTTCAGTAATTTATAATAGCACGCATAGTGTCGCCTGCGCGTGGGACGTGCGCTGCATCGGACGAAGTGAGGACCAAATGCGCCGCTTGCCCGTTGTTAGAATGAAACAGAGATAGAAAGAAACAATCAAGTGCGATGCACGCTGAGACAATGACCACCAGCACACGATGAACATCGCCGGAAAGTAATGCCCAAGAATGTCCAGACTTCACACTCCCCCGAAAGCGACGAATTCTCGCCAACAAAACGTGAAGATTATTTCCCCTGCTACAACGCCTGCTCCCCAGCGTCGCAAACGGCGTCAGAGGCTTAACGAATTTATAAAGCGATTGCGCCGCCGTAAAACCTCATCAGCTTTGCGTATGAAGTATGGCAGGAAGCGCAAGGCAGCCTTGGCAATGTCAGGATCGATCATGGCGTTGAGCACAGGGGCAATAGAAGTTGGCCACCAACCTCCTGAATTCGCATTGGAATTGACGCGCGATGCTACGCAGATGCGCATCCCTGCAAAACATATCGCCGTAAGCGATGCCATGAAAGAAACCCTTGCGCAGGAAGAAGGCGTTCGTCTCACAGTCTATCGAGATGTTGCTGGATATCCCACCGTTGGCGTCGGGCATCTGGTCCGTCCTGAAGACAGGCTCAAGGTCGGGGATACGATATCGTTTGAACGTGCGCTCAGGCTCCTTGAAAACGATCTGAGACAGGCAGAACGCGCCGTAAGGAGATTGGTGGGTGATCTAATGCTTTATCAGCATGAATTCGATGCGCTGGCCGATCTCGTTTACAATGTAGGCGAAGGCAATGTCAGCGAAAACGAGAGCCCGATGCTCAATCGGGCTATTGCCCGCGGCGAATATCGGGACATTGCGCGCGAATTACATTATTATCACGCCGCCGGAGCCAAGGCGAAAGGTCTTGTCTATCGATCCAAGCGGCGAGAGGCTATCTTCATGGACGCAAAATATGAAGATCCGCGCCCTGCAGGCATTGGCGTTACGCGCCTGTCAGACGCATAGCAGGACTGCGGGCCATGTTGTATGCAGGCCGGATAATAATTCCATGGCGAGATCTTGCTTCCTATGTTTTGCTCGCTGGCAGCTTGCTGTTGTCAGCCTGCCAGGTCGAACCCGGCGGCGATGCACCGCCTGATGGCAGCGATCCACTGGCCTCCTTGGCTAATCTGGAAGCTGAGGCCACTCAGGACTGCCTCCCCCTCGTTTGGGTCCAGCAAGGAAATCCTGATCGCAAATTCGACCGAAGCCATGATGAAGTCTCAGGAGGGACCATTTCTTGCGTACTGGGCACTTCGCCAAGCATTTTCTCCGAAACATTAGAAACTATCAGCAGCGCTGCGGCATCTGGTGACACCCAAGTCATTCGGTCTCAGATGCGTCTGCCTTTTCTGCATATCGATGCGAAAGGTAACAGGCGTGAACTGACCGAACTTTCCGATGCGGATTTGGAACAGATCCTTTCCCGACCGATGCTGACGTTGATGCAGGATCTGGCACTGGGCGATACGACAGTCGTGCCAGATCAGGGTGCGTTCTTTGCACTGGGCGCGATTTGGTTGTCAGTCGATACGCCCGGTGGCCCGCCAAGAATTGTCACGGTAAACCAGCAGGCCCTTGCCGAATATCGGAACTCTGCCCCTTGAACAGACGAGGAAATGCAACGGATCGCCCTGCCGAACGTTAGTTAGTTCACAGACTTGGCAGGCTGTCCTGCTATCTCTATGAGTATCGTTTCAATGGCAACTATGTAGTTTATCCCAATTTTGCCCCATATAAAACACGCAGAAAGCAGAGGCTGTTCGCATGAAATCGCGCTTGCTCGCCACCACAATGATCGCCGCAATGGCGACCGCTTGTACCACCACCCAGGAGTCTGACATGGCCACTGCCGGCATTCCCCAGGTTGAGGATTACAACCCCGAGATTCCCGCAGCGACGAGCGTCTTTGCGGATCTTTCGCCGCTCTATATGCATGCGCCGCAATTCGATCAGGTATCGGATGCCGATTGGCAAGGTATCATCGAGGAAGCCATTGCTATCGAGAGTGCCGAGATTGAGGCCATTGCCAACAATCCAAACCCGCCCACTATGGCCAATACGCTGGTCGCGATGGAGCGCTCGGGTCAGGTGTTTGGCCGCGCCTACAGTGCTTTCAGCCAGATCGTTTCGGCCAACATCAACGATACGATTGCCGCAACTGATGAAGATCTGGCACCCAAGATCGCGGCAAAGACAGACGCGATCTATCTCAATCCGCAATTGTTTGCCCGGGTGAAAGCGATTTACGACAATCGTGCCGCCATGGCGATGACCCCCGAAGATGCCATGCTGCTGGAAACGACCTATCAGGACTTTGTCCATCGCGGTGCAGAACTTGGCGCGGCCGAGCAAACCGAACTGCGCCAGATCAACGAAAGACTGTCCTCGCTTTCCTCACAGATTTCGCAGTTGATCACTCAAGGCCAGAACGGCGCATCCATTGTCGTTACGGACCGTGATGAGCTTGTCGGGCTGTCCGAAGGCCAGATCGCGGCGGCGGCAGCCGCTGCTACTGCGGCAGGACAAGACGGACATTACATTCTGAGCGTCAGCAACACCACCAGCGTGCCGATGCTGTCCCAGCTTGAAAACCGCGAAGTGCGCGAACGTTTGTTCCGTTCCAGCATAAACCGCAACCAGACCGGTGAAACCACCACCCTCCCCATGATCCGCGAGACAATTGCACTGCGCAATCGCCGCGCACAATTGTTCGGTGAGCCGAGCCATGCAAATTGGCAAATGTATGATCGCATGGTTTCCGATCCCGCACAGGCGATCAAGTTCATGTCCGACATGGTGCCCGCTTTGCGCGCTACGCAGGAACGCGAAGCGGCCGTTTTGCAGGCCCGCCTGGAAGCTGACGGGCACGATTTCACCCTCGCCCCTTGGGATTGGGAGTATTATGCGGCCCTGGTTCGTCAGGAACGCTATGCTCTCGATAATGAGGAGATTAAGCAGTATTTCGTCGTCGAAAATGTGCTTGAGGACGGTGTGTTCTACATGGCCGGGCAGCTTTACGGCCTGACCTTTGAGAAGCGCAGCGATATTCCCACATATCACCCCGATGTGAGCGTCTATACCGTGCTGCATGACGGCGAGCCTATCGCGCTATTCTACTTTGATCCCATGCAGCGCGAGAGCAAGCGCGGTGGCGCATGGATGAGCAACTTTATCGAACAGAGCCATCTGCTTGGCCTGCGTCCTGTCGTGACCAATACGCAGAACATTGCTCCGCCGGCTCCCGGTCAGCCAGCATTGGCGACTTGGGACGATGTGACGACAATGTTCCATGAATTCGGCCACGCCTTGCACGGCATATTCGCCAATCAGCAATATCCTTCGCTTTCGGGCACTAATTCGGCACGCGACTGGGTAGAATTCCCCAGCCAGTTCCACGAGAATTTCGCCGCCGTGCCCGAAGTTCTGCAACGCTATGCGCGTCATAACGAAACCGGCGAAGTGATCCCGAACGAACTGGTCGAGGCGATCAATCGCGCCGGCAAATTCAATCAGGGCCACAGCTTTGGCGAGGTTATCGCTGCATCGCTGCTCGACATGGAATGGCATTCGCTAGACCCGAATGTTGCCGCCCCGACAGATGTGATGGCATTTGAAGCCGCCGCGCTTGACCGGATCGGCCTTCGTTCAGACCTCGTTCCGCCGCGGTATCACACGCCCTATTTCCGGCATATCGTTGAACATGGCTATGATGCAGGCTATTACGCCTACACCTGGACGGAAATGCTGCACCATGATGCCTATAGCTATGTCGAGGCAAATGGCGGCATGAACCGCGAGATGGGCGATCGTATCGTGTCGACCTTCCTCGGACAGGGTCATTCAAAGACCTATGAGCAGATGTTTCGTGATTTCACCGGGCGCGATCCACGGGTCGAGCCATTGCTTGAAGCACGCGGGCTGATTCCGGGCGACACTGAACCGACCGGGGCGCAGGGCGCCCAAAAAGGGGTTGAGATCAGGTAGAGAGTGCGCGTGCGCCGGGTTCTCCCAGCCAGCGCGCTTTCACACCCCAGACTTCGGCAATAATGCCAGTGGACAGCGCCTCTTCGGGGGCGCTGTCTGCTTGCAGGCGGCCGTTATTCAGCACAAGCACCCTGTCTGCATGGTTCATCGCAAGCGCGAGATCGTGCAGCACGAGAACTACGCCACATCCGGCATCGGCCTGCCTGCGCAACACCCGCAATATCGCCAGCTGGTGCGTCAGATCGAGCGCGGCGAGAGGTTCGTCGGCAAGGATCCATTGCGGCTCCCCCGCCAGCACCCGCGACAGCAAGGCCCGTGCTTTCTCTCCACCTGAAAGGGTGGACATGCGACGTGATTCAAGATCATCGAGCTGGCATTCGGCAATGGCACGCGCAACTTGCGCTTTGCCCTCGTCACGATGCGGAAGGCGGCCAAGTGCAACCAGTTGGCGCACCGCCACATCCCATGCCACTTCGCCCGATTGCGGAAGATATCCGATCCTTTGCGCCCGCTTGCGCGCGGAAAGCGATGACAGCGGTTTGCCATTCAGCAATAGCTGGCCGTCTTGCGTATCAATCAGCGCTGCGAGTGAGGAGAGTAGCGTGGACTTGCCCGCGCCATTGGGACCACAAATCGCAGTAATCGAGCCGGTTTCCAGCGTCGCGCTCACATTATCCAGCCGGCCTGTGATTGTCAGGGCTTCTGCACAAAGTGTCATGCAAGGCCCCTTCGCATACGCAACAGCAGCCACAGGAAAAATGGCGCGCCAATCAGGCTGAGCGCAATGCCCAGCCGCAATTCCGTAACAAGCGGCAGCACACGCACGATCATATCAGCCACCAGGACCAGCAGCGCGCCCGCAAGTGCAGACGGCACGATCAGGCTCGACGGGCGACGGTCCGTAAGCGGGCGCACAAGATGCGGAACGATAAGTCCGGCAAAGCCGATGATGCCCGCCACCGCGACCCCGCTCCCCACGGTAAGGCCGGTGCCAACCACCATGAGCCAGCGCACGCGGCGCGGATCGACGCCCAATGAACGGGCTGCAACTTCCCCCAGCGTTAGGGCATCGAGCGCGCGCCCCGCGGCCCAAAGCAACGCCACGCCAGCCAGCGTTAGAGGGGCTGCGATGGCGACGTCCTGCCAGCTGCGATCGGTCAGCGCGCCCATCAGCCAGGTGACAATGCTGCTCATCGCAAAGGCGTTGGGGGCAAGGCTGATGGCAAGACTGGTGAGAGCCCCTGCAAGGCTGGCAATCATCATGCCTGCCAATGTGAACAGCGCAATGCCGTGGGCGGGGCTGGCCGTGCGCCCGGCAATCAGCGCCAAAAGCGCCATTGCACCACTCCCCCCGACCAGCGCAAAGGCGGGAAGCAGCAAGGCGCTCGATATGCCGAGATAGAGCGCGATCACGGCCCCCAAGGCGGCACCGGGCGCGATTCCGAACAAGCCCGGATCGGCGAGCGGATTGCGCAAATAGCCCTGCATCGCCGCGCCCGCCGCACCCAGCCCCGCGCCCACGATAATTGCCAGCAGCGCACGCGGCAGACGCAATTGCGCAAGGATGACAATGGCGTTGGGCGTAACCTCCGGATCAACCCAAACGCGCCCGGCCAACAGCGATAATGGCAACGCCACAACCAACAGCGCGGCGAAGATGAGCGATGCGCGAGTCACTGTGCCGACCTGCGAATTTCGGTCAATCGGTCGAGCGCACGCGGGATTGTCGGCCCGCCGCAATAGAGCAAGGTCGGGTCAAGCAGGTGATGCTTCATGCCGGGGATGGCGCCAAGTGCGGGATGTTGCTGCATCCGGCCTCCGCCCGCCGTGATCACGACTTGGGGCGGCTCGGCCAGCACATGTTCCAGCGGCAGATGCGCGCCTTGCCCCAACCTACGCGCAGCAGACAGGCTGGAAAATCCTGCCTGTATCAGCAGGGCATGGGCGAGCGATCCTTGGCCCGCAACGATATCGCCTTCTTGCAACAATAGCGCCGAAATCGGCTGCCCGGTCCATTCGTGGCTATCCCATGCCACTGTCACCTCCTGCACAAGGGCATCGGCGCGTGCCGTATTGCCGGTTACTTCGCCAAGAAGTGCGATTTGCCGGACGCTGTCGTCAAGGCTGCTCGGGATACCGACGGTCACGATTTCGATACCGGCCTGTTCCAATGCGTGGCGGGTGGCTGGCGCAAGGAAAACATCCGCAACCACCATGTCTGGTGCAAGGGCGAGCACTTCTTCTGCACTTCCGCCAGTGGTGCGATAGCTTGCGGCAACGTCCAGTGGCATGGAACTGGACCGCTTGTTCTGGCTGTAATGCGATATCGCCAGCAATTGCCCCGGAGCAGCGATTTCGGAGAGGATGGCATCGGTGCAGGGGTTGAGGCTGACCACCGTGGCCGCGTCCACCGCTGATCCTGCCGGGGCCTGTTGGCACCCCGGCAGGATCAGCAGCAAAGCGGCCAGCATTCTCACAATGCCAGCCTGGCCCCCACAAAGGCAGCAGAGCCGCGCGTCGCATATCCGGCAGCTGTCTGGTAATCTTCGTCCCAGACATTTTCGACCCGACCGAAAATCTGCACAGCCTCGGTCACGTCGAATGCTGCACGCAGGCTCATCACTTCATATCCTTCGAGCCGCAAGGAATTGCCCGCATCATCGAAACTTCCCGAAACTACGCGCAGGTCAGCACCCAGCGACAGTGCCGGAACAGGCGACCACTCACCGGTGAAAGTAGCGGCATGGCGCGGGCGGCGGGCAAGTACATTGCCGGCATTGGACCCGGCACCGCGGTTTTCCGTGTCGATCAAGGAATATACCGCGCCCAGCACAACGGTCTCGGCAATTCGCGCCCGCAGTTCTGACTCCACGCCTTGCGCGCGCGTGCGGTCTTGATTGTCATATGTGCCATAGGGCCTGTCTGTGCAGATGTCGGTGCTTGTGCCAAAACAGCTGACAAAAGCGATCTGATCTTCAGTATCTCGGCGATAAAGCGTAACCGCCCCGTATAAAGGGCGATCCGTCAATGCACGGTCGCCATAGGCAATGCCAAGATCGTAACTGGTCGAATGTTCGGGTGAAAGCTCCCTATTGCCGTAGTCGGACAGGAGCTGGAACAGGCTGGGCACCTTGAACCCTTCGCCAATGCTGGCCCGCAGTCGCCAGCCATCAACCAATTCATAGCTGATATCGGCCCCGAAGCTGACTTCGCTGCCGAAATCTTCGTGATCGTCAATGCGTGCGCCGATATGGCCCGATATGCCACGCCACTCCACACCAGCCTGCGCATAGGCGCCAAGGATGCTGGTTGAATCGCCCGTGTCGTATAATGTCTCGTAACTGGTCCATTCGTTCTGCGCGCCGAAGTTCAGCAAGAGCGGACCGATAGGCCGCCATTCGCCGCGCAGGGATATGCGATCAGACTCGCCATCGCTGGTGAATGTCGTGGAGCCGCTGCCGTCGAGATTATCGCGAGCAGTGTCTGCAAAACTGTAGCTCGCTGTCAGGAAGAGTGGCCCTGTATCGAGCACGGCCCCGGCAGAGCCGAATGTCTGCCGCGTATCCTGTTCCTCGTCAGTATCGGCAAGGGTATATGCGGGGAAGGTCAATCCATCCAGTTCCAGCGTGCCTTCAGTCTGCCGAATGCGGGCAAAAACCTCGAATGCATCGGAAAAATAATAGCGGCCATGGCCTTCGATTGCCCATTGTTCGAACCCGTCAGCCTCAGTGCCGCTGGCGGCAGATGAGAAGCCGTCGGTGCGGGCGAAATTGGCCGATGCGCCAATGAAGCCGGTATCGGCATCGCCGATTCCGGCCGAGGCATTGGCAGTTACGCTGTCATCCGCGCCATATTCCGCGCTGGCGACCAGTCCTGTGTCCGCCCTGGTGGAGGCAACAATTACGCCGCCCAGCGCGTCCGAACCCCAGATAGTGGAGTTGGAGCCGCGGATCACCTCCAGCTTGGCAAGATTGCCCGATAACAGATTGCCGAAATCGAACCCGCCCGAAGGAGCCGCCGGGTCCGACACGCGGACACCGTCAAGCACGATCAGGACCTGTTCCGCTTCGGACCCGCGCAGCCTCACGCCGGTAAAGCCGCCCAGCCCGCCATTGCGGCTGAAAGTCAGACCGGGGACCCGTTCGAGCACACGGGTCAGATCAGGCCCTTGCACAGCACGAATTTCTTCCTCGCCAATGATGGTAACCTGCTGGCCGGTATCCTCCAGCTCGATCCGCGTTCCGGTCGCTGTCACGGTGATATTTGTCTCGGCGGAACTTACGCTGTCACTGGCTAGCGTTCCGGACCCATCCTGCGCCGCTGCAGGAATGGCGAATGCGGCGAAAGAAACGCTGAAAAATAGATATTTGTACACAAGACCTCCGATATAGAACGAACATGTCGCTCAAAACGGAGGGAGCGCCCGAAATGGCGCTCTCCCGCTGGCTACCGGTGCACCCCGCCCGATGGCCGAACGACAGTCACTGGCAGGTCTCCTGGCTCCCGGATCAACGCTTTCCTGCCGCCTTCCCGCGCCTGATTCAAGCACAGTGGCATTTGGCCGGATCGCTTCCCGGTCACAGTTGCGGGGGCAGCGGGGGCGTTGAACCCCTTTCCCTCTTAGGCCCGCCCCACGTCTTTCATGACATAGCGCGAACAACCCGTGACGTCGCCGGCCCTTTAGGCACAGAATTACGCCCCGACAAGTCGCCTTTCTCTATCGTCTTCGTCCTGTTCCGATACGGGTTGAACTTCAGGCGTGTTGCAAAGGGCTGGCCAACATAAGGCAAACACGTGGATCAGATCCCTCCTTTCGCCGTAACGGCTCAGGCGCAGCCAAGGCGCGATTTTCGCAGCCGGCGCCAGCCGCTGCGTGCGCGGTTGATGGGCGTTGCCAAGCGAATGGCTATTGTCGGCGTGGCCCTTGCCGTGCCTGCACTGGCCGCACCGGACACCATCGCTGCCTTGCAGAGGGATGCCATCACAGCGCAAGCAGTGAAGCAGATGCCCTTCGAAACGCCGGGTCTCAGCTTTCCCGGCTCAGCCTTCTACTATCTCGAGGATGCGCCGCACATGGTTGATGCGGAAGGGTGGGATAAACCAATCGCCGTGATCGGAGCGCCCGCCTTTACGCCTTCATCCAAGCTCGCAGACCTGCCGCTTGCCGCTGCCCCGCTGCGCATTGCCGGGTCGGATCGTGATCATGTCCGCGCGCAGCAGTGTATGGCCCAGGCAATCTATTACGAAGCTGCCAGCGAGAGTGATGCGGGCCAGCGTGCAGTGGCACAGGTAGTGCTCAATCGCGTGGCACATACCGCCTATCCGCGCAGCGTGTGCGGCGTTGTCTATCAGGGAAGCGAGCGCACGACCGGGTGTCAGTTTTCCTTCACCTGCGATGGATCGCTGGCAAGGCAGCCTTCGCGATCTGGCTGGGACCGTGCCAGCCGCATTGCAAGAGAAGCACTTGCAGGCGTGGCTTACGCACCCGTGGCGACAGCCACACACTACCACACGCTGGCGATAAATCCCTATTGGGCCAGCAGCCTCGACACCGTCAGCGTGATCGGGGCGCACAAGTTTTACCGGTGGCGTGGCGCAGCGGGACGGCCTTCTGCCTTTACCGCCTCCTATGCCGGTGCCGAACCATCAGCAGCACGGGCACGCGCATTGACGCCCAATGCTCCTGATCCTGCTTCGGCTCCGGTCATCGCCGCCGCATCAACTGAAACTGGCCCGATTAGTCACTCTGCCGCGCAGCCCAAACCGTCCGTTGCGGCGGTGGCCGAAGGCACCGCCCCTCTCGCCTCCGCACCGCGCAGCGGTAATATACGGTCCGAATATGCCAATAGTGGCCGCTGGATTGAACGCCCCTGAAGTGTGCGGCAAGGCTTTGGTAAGCCTTTGGATATCACGAATAAGATTTCGGAAACCATCCTGTGGAACCTTCACTTAGTCCAACTGGGCTAATTGTCGCTGCGGTCGCCAATCCGGCATCAGCAACAAGCAGGAAAAATCCGCACCATGTCGATCCGTTTCGCAGCCCCAGCCACAAAATGTTCCGCACGCATGACCCCTGATCGGGTTCGCGGGCTTCATACACGCGCGGCAAATGATAATGGCGATCTTGTCAGCCCGCCACATTTCAATGCCGCCCTGCGCCAATTCGCAAAGCATGGACTGTCTGCCGCACAGAACGCGCATGACCAGGCAATCACCGCCTTTGCAGCAGGCGACCACGAAACATTCTTGTGGTGGCGCGATGTTTGCCGCGCTCTTGACCGGCGCATCGGCCGCAAGCTGTATGATAGGGACAGGTTTGATGCTTGCTAGATCATGCGCATGCAAAAGCGTTGTTGAACGGAACTTTCAGCGCATGCCGGGTTTGTTTAGGATGCGCGAAGCTGGATCAATTTGGTTGCCTCGCCACATGAGACAGACGCCATCCGCAAACAGCTGATATTGCTATTGCGAACTCTTAGCAAAAACTAATTCTGATTCCGTGTTGCAATGGCTTTGCGGCGGGCTTAGGGCGGGCACCGAATCTGGCGCGCGGCCCCTACGGGGCGCATGGCTGAGTGCCGACTGATCTAATATGAATGCGCCCGCGGCATTGAAGGACCAGGCTTTTCCATGGCACGCAAGAAAATCGCCCTTATTGGCGCCGGCATGATCGGCGGAACTCTCGCCCACCTCGCAGCTAAGCAGGAACTGGGCGATATCGTCCTGTTCGACATTGCCGAAGGCATGCCGCAAGGCAAGGCACTGGATTTGAACCAGTGCGGACCAGTCGAAGGCTTCGACGCGCGTGTAACGGGCACTAATGACTATGCCGATATCGCCGATGCCGATGTCATCATCGTGACTGCTGGCGTCCCCCGTAAGCCCGGCATGAGCCGTGACGATCTGCTCGGCATCAATCTTTCGGTGATGAAGTCGGTCGGCGAAGGCATCAAGAACAACGCGCCCGATGCATTCGTGATCTGCATCACCAACCCACTGGATGCGATGGTCTGGGCGCTGCGCGAATTTTCCGGCCTACCGCACAATAAGGTGGTTGGCATGGCAGGCGTATTGGACAGCGCGCGTTTCGCGACTTTCCTCGCTTGGGAATTTGACGTCAGCGTGAAGGACGTAAACGCCTTTGTGCTTGGCGGCCATGGCGACACGATGGTTCCGGTTCTGTCCTACTCCACAGTCAATGGCATTCCGGTGGGCGATCTGGCGAAGATCAAGGGCGTTGCAGCATCGCGCATGGATGAAATCGTTGATCGCACCCGCAAGGGCGGCGGCGAGATCGTCGGCCTGCTCAAAACCGGGTCTGCCTATTATGCGCCTGCCACCAGCGCCATTGCAATGGCCGAGGCCTATCTTGGCGACCAGAAGCGGATTCTTCCCTGTGCTGCCTATGTCACGGGTAAATATGGCGTTGATGGACTGTATGTCGGTGTTCCCGCCATGATCGGCGCCGATGGTATCGAAGATGTTATCGAAATCGAACTGTCGGATGAGGAAGCGAAAAACCTCAAGGTCAGCGTCGATGCGGTCGAAGAATTGCTGGAAGCATGCAAGGGACTGGATAACACGCTAGCGTGATGTCGGGGGGCTTTTTCCTCAGGGCCAGCGGTGCCGCTCCGTCGATGATCGGATCGCTCATGGTTCGGTTCGTCGGGCAAAAGGCTGGCGTCTTCACGCTTGCCGGGCTTCTGGGAGCTTCACTTTATCTCTTGGCCCATACCGCAATGGCCCCACACGGCTTTATTATGATAGTGCCTTTGCCATTCTGGCTTGGCTGCGCGCTGGGTTTGATAGTTTGCCTCATGGCTGACATCGCACAGCGCCGGAATTTCAATTAAGAATAAGGATAACGTCGAATGTCCATCCTCATAAACAAAGACACCAAGGTCATCACCCAGGGTATGACTGGTGACACAGGCACCTTCCATACCCAGCAGGCGCTCGATTACGGGACGCAGATGGTGGCGGGTGTAACGCCAGGCAAAGGCGGCACCACGCATATCGGCCTGCCCAATTTCAATTCCGTGCGGGAAGCGAAAGACGCGACCGGCGCAACCGCCAGCGTGATCTATGTGCCGCCGCCCTTCGCGGCTGACGCGATGCTGGAAGCCATCGAAGCCGAGATTGAACTGATCGTGGCAATTACCGAAGGTATTCCGGTGATGGACATGGTCAAGGTAAAGCGCGCGCTTTCCGGCTCCAAATCACGACCTGTCTCTTATACACATCTCCGAGCCCACGAGACTAGGCATGATCTC
>OJBY01000045.1_pt1 | contig 85119 bp, 78 predicted proteins | sample 1591731 | NCBI WGS metagenome assembly OJBY01 (sample SAMN05416837, study PRJEB24817) | seawater metagenome | isolation source: Sea water | place: Canada:Atlantic | collected 2013-07
AGCTAAGGTGGCATAATGAGAGACAAGCGACCGGAACCATACCGTTACAAGTCCAAGATGGTTGCAGCGCGCTGGCAGCCATTGTTCGTAGAGGCGGGGTTAAGTCCCGCAGACAGAGGCAGTATTGAACCATGTCTGTGGCTCAAGAGCAGGCGCTGCAGGAATCTACCAACGCCACGTTTGGAAAGATGAGAAGAGAGAAGCGCTCGATAATTGGAATGAGCATCTGGTCAAGATCCTCAATGACTTCGAACAGGCTTGAAGCATACGCTGCCGTAGCGATGGCTTGCGCATCTCATGCCGATCCCTGTGCGGCAAGCATCGTAATCAGCCAGGAGACGTTTGCCAGATTGTAGGAGTTAGTGCTCGATGCCCTCAATGATAGCAGCCCGGCGCCTGGCAGATTTAACTGCGATCTCCCCGTCTCGTTACTTCAGGTTGCTAAGCCTTGGTAACGACCGTTGGCGACCTCAATCTCATCAGATCGTTCAATCGATCGTACTGGGCCCCGCTGATGCCCGACCGAGGTGGAGGCGGGATCGGAAGGCATGAGCTGCTCCAAGTCGCCCCGAACTGAAATCGCCACCATTAGCCCCACATTCTCTCTTTTCGCATGGTACATGAGAGAATCGGCTTGTTTCAGTTCTTTATCAATGGACCTTGATCCCGCAGGCAATATCAAGACTCCTAAGCTACATTTCAGATCAATCTCACCTTCCCGGGTATCGAGGTTAAGCGCCTTGTTCAGCCGATTGGCGACGAGCTTGGCGGCCGCTGTGTCGCGCACCTGCATAGAGATCACGAATTCGTCACCGCCAATCCGCGCAAAGACATCATCCCGACGAATTTCTTTCCTGACAAGAGTAGCAAAAGATTTCAGCGCTTCATCGCCTGCTTCATGACCAAGCCGATCATTCAGCCGTTTCAATCCGTCTACATCGGCAAATATTAAGACGGTCATACCGGCTTGATCTGTGTTCTCTTCAACGGCCTCAAAAAACGCCTTTCTGTTGAGAGCTCCTGTCAGCGGATCAATCCGGGCAAACCTCCACTCAATTTCGAGTGCAGTTCGGGCTACACCGAGCATGAGAACCACAGCGAGAGCGCTGCACAGCTGCAAAGCCACGACAATTGGCGCGTCAGCAAGAGCAACCGCATGGCCGCTCTGCTGCTGGATAAATGCAATGAACACAGCAAGGCAGAGTGCGAAGCGGTTTCCCACAAACCAAGCACCGCAAGCGCATATTAGCAGAAAGAATGGACCGAAGGCCACCGTCGAGGCGGCATTGCTAATGAAAATCGCAATAAGGGCGCAACCAGCCAATGTCACCGAAGCGAGCGGTTTTGAGATCTGCATGAAAAGCGGCTGCCCAAGCCGCAACGCTCGGGACTTCTCTAGTCTTCGCTCGATTTTCCTTCTGGATTCCATGAAGGAAATGTAGCCAGATTATAGCTAAGATTTCGCTAATGGCCGCGAAGAAATTGCGGCCCAAAAACATCGTGTAGAATTGGCTCGCCGTGATCTATTGTTTTTGGTTGGATAATCAAGCCGAGAACTCATCTGACGACAAGAATGCCGCTTCTTGGCAAACGTCGAGTGATCTACCACTATTCTTTGCAGCGTTAATAGATAAACTTGATCATAGCAAGCGATCTGAAAAAATTCACTCGTTCTGATATCACGAAGCGCACATCACTATCGTGAGTCGGGCCCGTCGACACCAGAGGAAGATGCGCTGTTTGGAATGACCTGCAAGTAGTGCCGGGAACGTTAAACCGAGTTTCCCTCAATACGTCCGAAGATCGAAGTGGTGAACGATTTGTTGCGTAACAGAAGGGGATAACGGCGAAGCAAATTGCCTCCACAAGGGATCCGCGCTTCCACCGTACGTCTGCCTCAGTCGGACCGATTGGCCCAATCCTTATTGTGAACTGCAGCGTCAGCCCTAAGGTCCGCTCTTGCATCGCTGAAACGACAACCGTTCTCCGACAGGTCCGCGACGATGTCCTTCCTCCGTCTGCGAGCGAAGGCCAGATGAGCTTAAAGGCGCGGCGCTGATGCTTTGCCAGGCCAGAGAACAGCTCGGTGGTGAGGGCTATAATGCCGACTGGTTCCGCGCCAATCTGGCCGACCGCGGGATCGCCGCTTGTATCCCCTCACCCTCACTGTTTATCCCACGCATTTGGAACACTGGACTTGTATCGGTTTTGCGCCGGTCGCCTATCTCATTATACCACCTTGGCTTCAAATGCGAGCGGGCTGATGCCGCCCAGATATGAATGGCGTCTGCGGGTGTTGTAGAACCCGTTGATGTACTGGAAGATGGCAGCCTCTGCCTGCCTGCGTGTTGGCCAGCTCTGTCGCCAGATCAGCTCCGCCTTCAGAGATTTGAAGAACGTCTCGACTGAGGCGTTATCGTAGCAATTGCCCTTGCCACTCATCGATGGACGCAGGCCATAGACCTGCAGCTTCTTCTGATAATCGTAGGAGCAATATTGGCTGCCGCGATCGGAATGGAAAAGGCATCCCTCTGGCGGATTGCGCAGCCGGACGGCCATATCGAGCGCCCGGATCGCCAGATCCTTCTTCATCCTGTCGCTGACGGCCCACCCCACGACACGGCGACTATGCAGATCAAGGATGACGGCGAGATAGAGCCAGCCCTCGTGCGTCCAGACATAGGTGATGTCACCGGCCCACTTCCGGTTGGGCATATCTGCTACAAAATCGCCTGCCAGCCAATTGGCGGCAACGCCAAGCCGGTGGTGGCTGTCGGTCGTAACCTTGTGTTTGCGCGTGCGAACCGGCTTGATCCCGTTGATCTTCATCAATCGACCGACCCGGCGCTCGCCAACAGCGAGCCCCGCCTCTTTGAGCTCCATTGTCATACGAGGGCGACCATAGCTGCCAAGGCTAAGGCTGTACTGTTCCCGGATATGGGCCAGCACTTTCATGTCCGTCCGAACACGCTGGCTGATCGGCCACGTGCGCCATGAACGATAGCCACGAGGGCTGACCTGCATCACGCGGCAGATTATCTCAACTGGCCATACATGACGCCAGTTCTCCACGAAAGCGAACCTCACGGCCGCTGGCTCGCGAAGAACTGTGTGGCCTTTTTTAGAATCTCCCTCTCCTCCTTGAGGATCCGGTTCTCCAGGCGAAGCCGTTCATTCTCGCGGGCCAGGTCTGCCTGCGGCGCGGCTACCAGATCAGAGGGCCGGTACTGCGACACCCACTTGCCCAGCGTCGACAAACCTACCCCCAAATCTGACGCCACACGCCGCCGCGACAGCCCGCTCGTCAGCGCGATCCGCACCGCCTCCTGCTTGAACTCTTCTGTATGCTTCTTCATCCCGTCGGTCTCCTTGATCGAGTGTTAAACTCTCAAGTGACCGGCGCAAAACCGATACAAGTCCACCGTATGATGAGGGTGCTGGAAAGCGGCCATCCCATGTTACGGAATGACCGCTCCGATCATCAGATCTCGGTTCGTTCTGCCAACAGCAGAGCATCTTCGACATCCACGCCAAGATAGCGGACTGTGTTTTCTATCCTTGACCGCCCCGGCAGAAACTGGATTGCGCGGATATCTCCCGTCGCTCGATAGATCATCGCAGCTTTCGTTCGGCGGAGTGAGTGCGTCCCATATTCTGCCTTTTGCAAACCTATTGCTGACACCCATTCACCTAGCAGGTGAGCGTACTGGCGAGTGTTCATCGGCTTGGCATGATCGATACGACTACGAAAGATGTAGTCGGGTCCCACCACGCCGCTCCAACCACGACAGCAGGGGTGCAGGCACATCGCCAGTCAATTCAAACTGAACTGGCTTATTGGTCTTCTGCTGTATCAGTATCGTGCGGGGTTCGGATGTCTTCGTCTGTAACGATGTCCTCGAGCTCATCTTCGCCAGATCACAACCGCGCAGTTTGCTGTCGATTGCCAGATCAAATAGCGCACGATCCCGCAGCCGCCCTTCGCGATCGAGATGGAAGCGTATCGCCCATATCTGCTTTTGTGTCAGAGGTCGCTTCGCGCCTATGGTTTTGCCCATGTTCCAAGGTGCGCGACTTTGCGTTGCCGATCATATCGCGAGTAGCCCATGTTCGTTCTCCAAGGCCGGAATTGGCCATCTGTGGAATTGTATGCGTGAGTTAACTGTTTGTGGGCCGATTGCGGAACGGCAGCTTTCCGCCCAAGTAACCTTGAGAGCAGATACCCAGTTCGCGGGTGTGTGCAGCTAGCCAAAAAGCCGTCTACATAGAGATTTTGAATGATGGTTATTCCTAAACGATCATGCCCGGGAGCTTGGTATTGCAAATTCTGATGCTAGCCTCAACACTACCGCGCTTCGAAGGAGACATGCAGGCGAATTTCGTAGGCGAGCAGGCCGCGGCATGGCAGCAGGCGCGTCCAGATGATCGGATCAGCATCCTCGCGCCGCATAGCGCCGGCATCGCTCCCCTCGATACGATACCAGGCGCCCACGTCCACCGGTTCAGGTACTTCGTGCCCTCTTCGGCGCAGCAATTGGCCTACCCGGCGATCCTGCCCAATCTGAAACGCAATCCGTTGCTGTGGGCGCAGGTGCCGCCCTTCATCCTTGCAGAATATGTCGCAGCCATGCAGCTCGCCAAGAAAATCTGTCCTCGAGTTATCTATGCGCATTGGGTCATGCCGCAGGGGCTGGTCGCCTGGCGTCTGTGGCGCGAAATGGGGATTCCCTACGTACTGCAGAATCATTCGTCCGACCTTGCGGTATTCGACAAGGCAGGAGAAATCGGCCGCAAGCTCGCGCGCGTGCTGCTGCGCGAAGCGTCACATTATTTCTGCGTCAACGCATCGCAACGCGACCATGCCTTGTCACTCTTCGACGGAGCGGAGCGCGAAGCAATGGCGGTCCGCTGTACGGTGCTGCCGATGGGTATTGCGATTGATGACGCACGAGCACCTGCGCCTGGCGAACAGTTCGAAATCGCCACGATCGGTCGCCTGTCGCGTAAGAAGGGGCTCGATCTGCTAATACGAGCGGCCGAAGCGCTGGCGGCGAAGGGCGTGCGTCCCCGCATCGGAATTGCCGGCGACGGGGAAGAGAGGGCACGGCTGGAGTCGATGGTTGTCGAGGCCGATATTACCTTTACCGGATTCCTGGCAGGAGAGCGAAAGGACCGGTTCCTGGCCTCTGCCGAAAGGTTCGTCTTTCCGGCCTTGGCCGCGGATGGTGATGTGGAAGGAATGCCCGTTGCGATGCTGGAGGCGATGGCGCGCGGAAAGCCGATATTGGTTAGTCGAGATACGAATGTGCAAATGCTGCCCGAATGGCCCGAAATTTGCGAGGACGTGGTTTTCGTCGAAGCACCAGCCGAAATCGGTGCCCTCGCCGAGGGATTGGAGAAGATACTGCAGACCAAACCCAGCGAAAGGCTGGAGCGCTTGATGAGCCGCTATCATTGGACGAATTTGATCCAAGAATATCTCGCGCCCATTGAAGCGGCATTGAACTAGCGGCTCAGGACTCATTGATCGAGCCAGAATATGACGGTTGCAGCGATGCAGATGGCGGACATCAAGGTGCCGGCACAGCGGTCGTAGCGGGTATGGATGCGGCGCCAGTCCTTGAGTTTGTTCTCGCCCTTGTGGCGCTGACGATAGAGGGTCCGATCGTGCGCGATCTGCAGTTTCGATTGGCTTTTGAAACGATGCAGGCGGCAATGCCGCAGTCGGCAAGAGCGGCGCGAAACCAGTGGGCGTCATAGCACTTATCGCCGAGCATTGCCTTGGCCTTGGAGAGCGCGCTGAGCAGCAGCGCCGCACCCTTGTAATCGTTCGTCTGACCTTCGCTTAGCAGCATGACCAGTGGCCGCCCCTGGCCGTCACAGACGGCATGAATCTTGGAGTTCAGACCGCCTTTAGTGCGTCCAATACGTCTGGGAGCACAGCGAGTCAGATGATGATCGGGGATCATCATCCAGCAAGCCCCCTTTTTAACAGGCTGGCAGCTGTTCGGCGAACCTTGAAATGCGTGGCATCTATCATCAACTGACCAAGCTTACCGCTCCTGGCAGCCAGCGCGGCAAAGATCTTGTTTATCACGCCCATGCAGCTCCGGCGAACAATGCGATTATCGATGGCCTTGAGCGGGCCATAATCTGCAGGTGCATCGCGCCAAAGCGGGCAGTTACAGATCACGAAGATGATCCCGCTAATGATCCGACGATCATCGCCCCGCGGGCACTCCATGCGATAGCGGGAAATATGGCTCGCTCCGGTGCATCTGCGCCTACCACAACCAAATCAGATCACTCATGACAACAGCTCCTCAGCGCTACCGTTGAATCAGATTATCAAGCCGTTGGGAATGCCCTGGGCCTAGTAGCTAATAGGCCATATGGCAGTGCTCGATCGGCAATGGCTGGCGCGGTCGATGCTAGAGCCAAGCTCGAAGAATTTTGGCTGAAGGGTTTTAATTCGGCAAGAGCGGGCGATGTTCGCCAACCCCGCCACGCGGCACCTACTTGCAAAGTCGAGCAATTACTTTGCACATCAGACAGGCACGTCCTTGGAACTGGCGTCGATATCTGTCAGCGTTCTGGAAAAACGTATTCGCGAAGTCTCGTCCATTTCGCGAGGCTTGATAAATTCAATCTGCGAAATTTGCTCCAACAGCTTCATGACAACATCAATCTCCAATTGACGAATTTCGTCTTCGTCAGCGATGTTAGCGTAAAGGCTATCGTTTAAATCAGCGGAATCGATGATTGCTAGGGCAGCTTCGCGCCGCGCTATGACGGTGCGGAGTTGTGATTTGCCGACGGCACCATCTCTGCGAAGAAAAATCATGCGAGCAAGATCGCAACGTCCACCGAACTGAACGGACATAAGATCCTCCACGTGTGCACGCGTCGCGATCAGAAAGCGCTCACCGGTAACGAAATTGAGCGCCATCCGAACCAAATCCTTGAAACGGATTGCGCTCTCGAGCGCAAAAGGCACCTTCATTGTGGTAAGGTTGTAGGTAAACAAGTGAAGCGGGCGCGCGTATGGGTATACCCGACCCGAACTCGCTTCGATCATCAGCAAGTCGTCACCAAGCAGTTGAAAGCCGTTTTGCGTGAGCGAAAGCGCCAGCGTGGTCTTCCCGGTCCCGCCATGAGCAGGGAAGACATAGCCCCTGCCGTCGCGCGAAACACCCGCTGCGTGCATAAACAAGATGCCGCATTCCAAGGGCTTCAAGTACATCACGGGCTCAAGCAACTGGCCCTGAATGAAGGCACCCAGTGGTGTCAAGTATAAGCGATCCAGCCAATGCCGTTCAAAAATGATCTCTGGATGGGCTGTCTCCATCTCCCGGACCGCATAGCGAAACGTGAATATTCGCTTAAAATTCATTTCACGCACTCCACCCGGTGGGATGCGGTCAACGACCGTAAGGGTGATGGATGGCACGCGACTTGACGACGGCGGACGCGAGATCCGCGCGTACTCATTGTCGAAGAATTCGATATAGCTGGAAGGTGCATTTACACGCACTTCAACCAAGTCATTGAGCCGGTATGACTTCATCGATCCATGTCCTGAGTGTAGGCGCTTACTGGACGGTTTGCCAACATGCCGACACCGCGCAGTCTATCGATCATCGTATACGCTACTGCCGCTGAAATATTGACCGCTAGGCCAAGCAAGCGGTTGAGCGCCGTCGCCAAAAAAGCGGCGGCGGGCGCAACGTCGACGAGATGCGCAATCAGCGACGAAAGCGCCTCACTGATCCCGAGGCCCGCCGGAGCGATCGATGCTGCACTACCGAGAATAGTCGCGAACGCAAAGGACGCGGAATCGAACCAGGCGACCCCCATGCCTATCACCGTAAAGGCTAGCATCAACCGCAGTGCGAGAAGAGCAACACCCACAATACGCAGGGCAGCAGCGGTTACGGCAACGATCAAGTTAAATCGCCAAGTGAGCCAGCAGCAGATGGCGAGCGCGCTCGCAATGCTCGCCGCAAGTGTGGCGATGGCGGGCCAACCGAGTTCAATCAGCACAACCCCAGCACCTGCTCCTCCGACAGCGATCCACAATAGCGAAAAGGCGATCACCAGTTCTGCGCTGAGTTTTTTGCTACTGCCCGCTTCAATAAGGGCAGCTGCGCGCACGATCGCACCTCCTGGCAAAGGTAACATTTCCGCCACGTTGGAGAATACGCTGACTTTGACCGCATGGGAAAATCCGATCCTCACCTCCGCCGCATGGCTCATCAGCATCAAGTTGATAGCACCGTATGCGATACTCGCGGGAATCAGCAAAAGAACGATAGCAAAGAGCGGGTCCAGATTGATCGCCGAAGATGAGAGAGCAAGATTGCGCAGCGAGATTGCGCAACCGACGGCAAAGCCGGCCAGTGCAACCAACAAGATCGGGATCCGCCATGCCGAAAGCACAGATTTGATCCGAAAAAAGTCGTCAGTGAGAGCGCCGGATGTTCGCACGTTTTGATATGTCCTTCCGGGGGTTTCGAGCGCAGCGGGGAGTGATATATAAAATCTATAGCTTTAGACATGGTAACCGACCAACTCCCCTCTGCAGAATTTTCGGCCAAATAGAACTAACAGCTGACGTTAATCTCGTTCGGCCGATATGCGATTATAAGGTGTCGACACGATCGCGTCGTGGAGCGTTCTTGAGGAAATAAATCATACAATCCGGACAATGCCCTGTATCGTCTGCGCCACCATATTGAGTGCTACGCCCGGTGAACGTCTCAACTATGCCGCCGCATTACACAAGTGCTGGCTGACCTTCACACTGGTGAGGTCCCCGCCACCGGTAAACGCAATTGAGAGCAGTAATTGGCCTGCATGCAATAGGCAGCGGAAGCCTGGTAGCCGACCATGTGCTTGCCTGCCATATAGCCGATCTGTCCGATTGGAAGGCCAAATGTGCCAAGCTCGAAACGACTTCAATCACATCCTCATATTCTGCTTCCAGCGAAAGTGCGATGACATTTATCATTCTGGGTAGATAAACCACAGCGAGCGCTTTCGCTGGTCACGTTCTTCACAAAATCTTGAGATCGCTGGGAATATGAGTGCTTCACGGCGTGACGCAAACCTGCCGGTGTCCCTTTCGTCGCGTGGTAGCGTGGTCGTCGTAATGATCGACCAGCGCTCCGATCTGGATCTCGAGATTGCCGGGCAAGAAGTAGTTTTCCAGCAGGATGCGGTTCTTCAAGGTCTGGTGCCAGCGCTCGATCTTGCCCTGTGTCTGGGGATGGAACGGAGTGCCGCGAACGTGCTTCATCTTAAGATCAGCAAGACAGTCAGCCAGCTCGCCAGCAACATAGCTGGGGCCATTGTCGGACAGCAGGCTCGGTTTGGTGCTCCGTGTCCGAAATAGGAGCGCAAAGCTGCCATCCCATGGAATGTTATCGGGTCTACTAGCGAAGCCCGATCAAGCGACTGTTTCACTCCTCAGTTTTTTGGGTGCTCAGTACATATCTCGTGCACCACTCTAGCGAGCTCCTCAACCTGCTCGCAGAGCCGTTCAAGCCCCTCTTTGGTGACGCGATAATGCTTCGAGTAACGGACTTTGACGTAGGCCTCTTTGAGCTTCTCGAACCGCGCTCAATTCCGGCGGGTGTCGTGGGGCCAGACATAAGTCAGGCGTGGATCAATCCGCTCCGCCTGAGTGCGAAGAGCGCCTAAATTGTGCACGTGCGGGGTGTAAAAAGTACAGACTAGAAGCAAGCAATGATAGAGGCGTTATGTTGCTTGATGCATATCGAAGGCAACATTCTTGAAGAACTCGGGTGATATGTCGAATTTCGCGATTTCGTAGCGCTTCAGCGATGCAGCATACTACTCATCGAAATACTACTGCGCTATCGCGAGCACCTGCTCGGGCGTTTTGGGTTTGGGCGTGTGAAGTTCGGTCTCATCTACCTCACAGAGCGCGACCCCGTTCATTTCGGGCAGATACGATATGCCGACAGCATGTTGTTGCGCGGATCGAAGGGATCGCTGCCAAGCGAGTACCGGACCCGCTAGATGCCCAGGTGATCGTCATTACCGATGGTTTGTGCGTTCTTGGCGCTGCGCGATCTCGAACAGGGTGCGCGCGCCGATCGCGTTGTCGCTAGCACGACTTGGTTTTGCTATTCGGACGTGTTTACTGAAAAGAGTTATTGACGAGTTACCAACAAGGTCGCGACAAGGAATTGGTTCAGACACAACCATTGACTCAATTCCACTCGTAGCGTTTTCTCACGAGAGATATGGTTTTTGCAGTTAATTCGGGAAATGATCCGATCAGATCCTCAAATGGTGAGATTTTGCTGTGTCGCCTATTGTAAGAAAATTCGATCAACGCGAGATACTCCCAGAAGTGTTCCGGCGAAGCTTGGCGATATGATCGCATAATACGCTTAACTACCGCCCAATACGTTTCGATCGGTGCAGACGCCACGCCGTCGAAATTGTGAAAAGCGACGCTATGATTTATCGCGATGTGGCGCCATCCCAGGTTTTTTAGGCCGGCGTAGCTACGATGACAATCTGTCACTAGGATTGAGCCAGGCATCACAAATCTATTTATGAGCGGCTCCAAAGTAATTTTGCGTCGGTTTGGGATGATGCCAGAAATCACTTGACCTTCACAGCACAGGCCCATGACGATTGTGGATGGAGTCGACCCTGCACGATTTGTATTCACGTATGGTATCAGAGCCTCATCGATATAAACCAATTTTTCAGGTCCTCCGAGGCGTTCCGGCCGGTCATAAAAGGCAGTATGCAGCCTGATGCGATGACAGAGACGATGGGAGGACTTCAAACCCAAGCCCAGCTGTTTGCGGATAAAGCTTGATCGTATCCCTCTGTTTGAATTGGCAAAGAGCAAAATGGCGTAGAACCAGGCTGTCAGGGGAATGTTTGATCGATAAAAAGCAGTGTCTTTCAGAACTTGTATGTGATTTCGACATTGATGTTGATAAGCATTTCTTCCTTTTATGCGGAACCATTTGCCATACGATCCACACACTGGACAAGGCGTATGGTCCCCCCACCTAATTTCAAAAACATGCGCAAGACAAGCATCAGGATCCGGAAATCGCTCGACAAAATCGACGATACTTGTCCCGAGCCTTCTCATGCTGGTTTCGCGAGCGTGCCGTCGGAATTGGCAGAATTCCAACTTGCTAGCTTCGCCTGACATTGCAGGTTCACGGAAGGAAATTCTGCGACCATGTCCCAGAAGGTTCGCTCGGAGATATGTCGCCGATTATACTTGAACTCGAATTCCTTGAGGTAGCGCCACAAATATTCCTTCGATACACGCCTGTAATTATTTCTCATCGGTTTAGATACATAGCTCAGGAAACCACGTATCGTATCCAACTGACTAGTTTCAGCTAAAAAAGAGGGTGAGACCAATTCGGCGATTGGCTTACGGGAATGCGATGCGGACAAGGCGCTGTATGTCCAAGAGCAGTCTGTAAGCGGAATTGCTCCTGTTGTTACCTTCCGCCGAATTACTTGTCGCAAGGTTGAGCATCTCGCCCGTCCAACTACAGTAGAAAGTACGCGCTGACCATCAGCTACAAAAAACGCTGTCGCCTTATTTTGTCCCCCAGGGACCGACACATTCATGCCATGCAGTGGCACAAGACGTAGAAATACGGCCTTTCCCGCAACCCCAACCTTTGCCGGCTGATCGATGGCCGCCAAGTGCATGCGTATCCGGGTGCCAAGTTTGTAGGCTTTATCCGGAGAAATACCTAAGTGACGAACGATAAACCTAGAGTTGACGCCTTCAGCTGAATTGGCAAAATGCAGCATGGCGTAAAACCATATTTTTAGTCTTATGAGGCTGTGAGCAACAAGCGTTTCCGAGCGTGGCGAAATGGATTTGCCGCATGGGTGCTGAAAGCGCGTTGTGCCGGAAATCCTATACCATTTGCCCGGCCTGTTGCACTTCGGACATGCTGGCTTCGAACCGTAGCGCACCTGGAACATGTGCAGCAAGCAAGCCTCATCGTCGGGGAAAGCGTCTTGGAAATCCTGTAGGCTAGTGCCCCTAAATCCCGGACGAGGATTGTGTTCGTTGTGAGGTGGATAGCCGAGATCAAACATAAAATGGACAAGCTATAGAGTTCTTAGTCTAATGCAATCTAGCTAAGCCATGTGCTTAACCGAAAAAAACTGGGACATGAGCGGCGGCACTAAAGCGAAATATTCCGGTATACGGTTTTTGAGTAAACCGTATGTTATCTCATCGTTTGCAGGCAGAATTGTCGCACAGAACGGAATTCAAGACTTTTAGAAATTGATTGAACAGTGGCGGTAGCCGTTCAGTTGGCAGAAAAGACGTCGCTCGGCTTTCTAACCCCCCACGATTACGAAAGCCTGCCTCGCTGCCGAATCAGGCCTAGAAGTTCACTTCAACTGCTATTCTTGGGTCTCATTCAGATGGGAGTGAGATTGAAAGATTGTCTTGGTCATGAAGCTCCAGGATTTTACTAACGCTCCTGTTAACCGATGCAGCGCTAGTCCATTTCCCCAGAAGCTCGCCGCCCCGGCGGGTCGCGACTTCCGAGCTCGGCCTTGGCCCCTGAAAGTGTCTCTAGCCCGTAGCGTTCCTTATGCATTGCTTTGGCAAGACAGGCAGACATTTTAAGTAGACCCAAAGATGTCAGTGAAACTAGTTGCGCACGCTTGTCGCTGCACGCCTTCTGAATTTGCACAAGGCCTTCTGCCTCAAGTTTCGACAGATAACGAAGTGCAGTGCTGTGAGAGAATCCTGAGGCGCTTGTGAGAGCAGTTTTTGATACCCTTCTTCGTTCGCCTATTTTCATGAACAGATAGAGAAGCATATCCCATGCGGGCTCCCCGAACATGTCCGAACCAAATATTTCTTCTCTCAGGCCACGTTCGAACGACCATTTTGCTGCCAGCGCAGACAACGCATTCAGAGAAGCCATTTCTGCGACGGCCGATTCGGTTTTTCCGAGCTGATAGCTACGGTCGATTTCATCAGCCATGGCCAGGATATCATGTGCTGCTTTGCGCAATCGAATGGCGTGCTGCGATACTGCCTGTTTGGTCAAATCGTGCTCCCTTGCTTAATATTGAAGATCTGACTTTTAGCCAAACCAAGATGATCGACCAGATCGAGAGCGACTGTCATCAAAATCGAGCAGAGGTGGCTTTCACGGTGATGTCTGCGTGACTAAGCCGACTATGTCCAGAAAGGTGTTTATGCGCCAACAAGCCGCGCGCCGCATCATGTAGAGTGCCCGGCGATATCGATGCGCAAATTTATCTTGACCTGTGGCAGTTGCGCCATCGGACGTTGCAATTTGTTAGCGAGGCATTTGGCCTTATCGAGGTCGGCGGCAATACGCTGCGACACAACATCAAGAGTCAGCATCAGAATTTCTCCTCCATCCAGTGGTCAAAAAGCTGCATAAAGCAATCCAAAAGAAGACGGCATGCACGGAGACACTGGAAAGAATTACCGTGCTTCGCAAAAGTGAGATGGGGCACTCACTGAATGAAATGACAGAACCTACGTCCTGTAAATCCCACAATCGCTGAGACGACACGAAAGCGATGCAGCAAATCCTGCGGCGGACAAAAACACGTCTGAAAGGCTTTTGGGCGCTCGCGAACGGAATGAACATAAAGTCGCTTGCCAAGCGGATTATGGGAGCAACGGCTGGACATCACCAGCCCTGCCTTATCATCGCGCAAGCAGGATGGATTGCTTGTTCGTTTTTCGATGACTGCTGGTTCCGAGGCTGCAGCACCATTTCTCTGGAGCTTCGTCAGCGCCTTCGTCGAGAGCCAGCCGACCGACGCTATAGGCTCCTGTTAGACGACTGAACGCCCTAATTTTGCTTCAGATCGCCGGAGGAATTGTCTTCTTTCGGCTCATCTGAGCCTTTTTGACGACGTCGTAATCGTCTCTTTTGAATTGCGGGGACGCCGGCATAAAGCCGGTCTTGAAGCAACTCTCCGCGAACAATTGATCCCGAAGCGACCACGCATCCGCGCCGCAGCACCGCTCCTGGTAGGATGGTCGATGCTGCGCCGATCCATACGTCGGCTTCGATGATGACCCCGGAGTATTCGACTGGTCCAGCTCTCGGATAACTATCCATGATGGGATGCGTGGCTGTCAATATATTTACACGGGGTCCGACAAGTGTACGATCACCTATCACAATTCCGCCGCGACAGTCCAACAAGCTACCTCGGTTCACGTATGCATCGCTGCCAACTATCAAGCGGCCAGAAACGAACTGAATACCGGCTTCAAAGAAGGACGTCGAAGCCAATTTAGCGCCGACAACCTTGAGGATTGCGTGCCGCAATCGAGAAGGAAGAAAATCGAACTGCTGAACTTCGAGTAACGTTCTTTTTAACTTTGATCTATCATTCCTAATAGATCGAAGTGTAGGAATTCGAGAAGACATGACGAGTGTTTCCTAGCTTATGCAAGCAGATCGATAAGGCATAGCTTTTCACTTCTATATAGCCCCCCGTCCGGGAGCGTTCATCCTGCCGCTTGAGACGCCTGAAGACCACGTAGGCAGGAACTACAATCCGATCACGCATCAAACTCCCTCGAAGGAAAGCTTTGTGCGATATAATATTTCATTCTCGGCGATCGATGTTTGCCCATTCTCAAATCGGATCATCATTTGTGCTCATGAGCCAGAAAGGATTTTCTTGGCCCTGCGGAGCACCGCCGGCTATTGCGCTTCAACTTCGATTTTCCAGTAATCTGGCGGTACGCGGCCATCCTCTAGGAACTGGTTAACTGTCGACACTGAACATGGCACAATCTCGATGTCACCTTGATCATTGAACTCGTTGTCTCTGAGAGGGGCAATTGAATTGTTCGTATCCAACCGTTGCCCCACACTATATCAGCATCGCCACTCGAATCAGACCGGCCGATATTCATTAATTCAAACCACAATGCGTTCTCGCCGCTATGGAGTCGCTGTGCAACGGGTGAAAGGAAATCAAAATCGAGAACCCTGGCGTCCGGCACGAATCGATGGATAGCACCGCTATATTCGCCGTAATGCGCGCCGAGGTTTCAGAGGGCTGGTGACAGAAGGCAATTTTGGAAACTGCACGGAGCACATATTCTTCCAATTTCTTCGAAATCATATTCTCCAGTGCAATGAAAGGCATTCGGGAAGCGCGAAGTACTGTGATGCTCTTATGACAGCGGTTGGCCGGCGGTTGGCCGCGAACCAAGATTTGACGGTTGGCCGCGAACCAAGATTTGAACTGCCAGCTGTCAGCGCTGGCGTGCTTCCTGGAGCGACGAATAACCCATAGCCCAGCATGTGTATAGCAACATACTAAGCAAATGCATTCCGCCAAACCCAAACGTTTCGAATGGCAGTTTTATGGCAAAGTATACAAGCAGCGCCGAACACATCACCAAAGGGATCGTCGGTGCGACAATTGCTCTTGAGAGAAGAACGAATGAGCTTACCGCGGCTACAATTGCAAAAAAAACCAGCCCCACATAACCGAGGTCAACGAGTATCTCCCTATAGGTATTGTGAAAATTGAAACCGGTACGAGATGCAATCCTCATCTCTGTCCACAACCGTTCCGCTTCAAGATTGCCCGGCACCCAAAATGCATTGTAGCCCCTACCAAGAACAGGCTTGGCAGCGATCTGTTCGTCAGCTTCCAGCCAAAGAACATCGCGCCCCGTAAGACCAGCGTCCTTTCCACTGTTCTCGAGCAAAAGGTCGAAGAGCGGGGGCAACCAATAATCGAGTGTCGCAAGCATAGTCGCAACGATAATCAGAACTACAATAAAGGTCGCAGTCCGAATTTGCCTGTTAAGGCGAAAGGAGAGTATCCATAAAGAAAGGCATATCATTGATATAACGGTAGCAACCAATGCGCCTGTGGCCTTTGACAGTAGCAATGTGAAGCCCGCAATCGTAATGGAAGGAATGGCGGCGACCGTCCAAACGTGCTCCCGCTTTGCCCAGCCATAACAGATCATGGCAGCACTTACGATGACGGCAGCTCCAGCAATTTCGCCGGCAGCATTCTTCGAGCCCTGGATGCCCATGAACGCAATTTCTCCGGTAGTACCGATCACTACGGATCGCCCCATCAGGACGTTCAGCACACCGACAATTGCTAAGCCAATAAACAGGCCTTTGAGCGCGTCTTGCTCCCGCATTCCAGCACCGATATAGCAGCCAGCGATGACGGTTAAAAGATAGTAGAAGCCATATCGAGCGGTCGATTCCGGATATTGCGACCAAAGTAGAGAAGCTAACGCTAAAAGGGGTAGCAATATGAGGGGCCATGAGCTGCCTAAGACATGGAGCATACGATGTCTGTTCAGCACCATAAAGATCGGAATAAAGGCTATCATTGTAAGTGGCGTAAGAGGACCAATAAATTTGTTGACCAGCAAGGCTAAAATCAGGACGCAGCAAGCAACGATATTTAAAAAAGTCCTAGTGCGGGCTGATTGCGATCTGGCCAGTGAGGCGGATGATGAAGGATGGGCAACCGTTTTCACTGTATCATCTCAATGTGCTGCCGCGCTCAGAATGGCGCACAGCTAGGATCAAACGTGAATAACGCGGGTTGGCAAAGATGGCCAGCAAAAGGGTTTGGCACTCGTCTGCGCATAACCATAAGGGGATAATTGGATTCCAGTATCACGAGCAGATTGAAGCGTGACAATGGTCATCAAGGAGATCGACGTGTCGAAGCCTGTGTTTTTACTATTTTATGATGGCTTCGAATTGAAGGCGCGTGAAAAGCTTGGTCTGCGATTGTTTCATGCGGCTCGTTGCAAACTAAGATCAGTTGTCCGAAGGCTTCGTGGAAAACAGGTCAACACTGGATTCTACGAGGCTTTTCTGGCCATCGTTTTGGGGTTGCGCAAACTCGGGTTTGAAGTTCGTATTAACGATTTCAGCAGTGCTCGGCGTGATCCGAAGTACCCCATCGGTCTTGCTGGCTATCCCGATGTCTTTGAGCACGTGCAACTGCCCAATCCGATGATTTTCGGGCCAGGCGACCCCGGCTACCCTGACAAAGCAGCCGCCGTAACAGAAAAATCCTCTACCCGCTTCATCATCCAGCCATCGGACTGGTTCGTGGAATATTACCGTCCCTACTGCGGGGACAAGATGCTGCGTTGCCCCGTCGGAATTGATGTCGATGCCATGCCAGACTTTTCAGGAAGTCAAAAGTCTTGCGATGTGCTCATTTACGACAAAATTCGATGGCACCGATCTGAGACCGTGCCCAGAATTCTTGGCAGTCTTCTTGAAGCGCTGTCGGATCGTTCGCTTTCTTATCGAATCATTCGCTATGGCGAGCATGTGCAAACCGAATTCTTTGACAATCTACGCGTTTCAAAATCAATGGCATTCTTATGCGAGCACGAGACGCAAGGTCTGGCTTGCGAGGAGGCGCTTGCGGTGAACGTCCCGGTCTTTGCTTGGGACGAAGGGACGCTGGTCGATCCGAAACAACGAATTTTTGCTTTGGACAATCTCAGAGTCAGTTCAGTTCCCTATTTCGATGAACGATGCGGCTTGACTTTCACAAGCGCTGATCTCGAAGTGCAGTTCGACAAATTTTGGTCCAAGCTCCCGTTATATTCGCCCCGTGAATTTATCCGCGAGACGCTTGCGCCCGAACTTACCGCAAGGGTATTTGCAAAGGCTTACCAAAGTATGGTTTCGGCCAAAGAGGCACAAAGGGACATCGCGAGAACCCTTGCTGGATGTGAGCACGCATGAGGCTGCCCCCAGTTACCTCGATTCCAACAGGAAGTGTATGACAACCGTCCCCGCTATGTCATTCCTTCAGAGGCAAGCGGCCCGTGCTGGCCGCTGCGATGAATAGGCAATGCAGTGAAATCTTGCGGTGGCCGGCAGCGCATGGTGATTGAAACGCCCTGCCCATTCGTGGAGCAACTCGGTTCCCCAAAGGTGAAGCATGATTTTCTGCTGAGTATTAGGCAGCGGTAAATCATCACCCATGGCCTCATGTACAAGCTGGCCATCGACAAACCAGCGTATCCAGCCAGGCTGCCAGTCAAATGCATAGTGGTGCGTGCCGCGGCTCGCATCAAACCCAAGTTCGATCATCGAGCTGACCTTTTGGTCGCCGCGAAAATATGTGGCAGCAAGCTTGGTTGGTTGCGAACCGAGGATCTCGATGTCGATTTCATTCCAAGGCTTACCGAAAGGAGGACCAGTATAGGTAAAAAAACCAGTGATGATACCGCTACCTCGGGCCGCCTGCATGGAAGTCTCGAAATAGCCATGTCCATAAGTGTCGTGGCTTTGAATCTCACCAGACGAAAAGACCGTCGGGTCATCAGCGCGAGCCGAGAGCGTGAGTTCTATTCCGCGATCAATTTTCACGTTTTCTCTACGCCAGTCATTGACCGTGTAAGGACCGTTTTTCCAACCGTGCGACACAGCCCACAAACCATCATCCAGTTGGTCAAGCCGATCTACAAAAGGATCGGCCCCTGCGATGCGTTCATTGCTGTTCCTTACATGTTCAGTCGCGCTGTCTGAGGAAGCGCCGCATGACAGAGCCAGAGATGGAACAATGCCAAGCAGTATTGAACGGTGTAGGCGCTTCAAACTAACTCCTTTCACGTAAACCAATAATTACAACGAAACCAGCCGCCCACCAGCTTGGACGCTGAGCGAATTTCATATGCGCGGAAATCACCCTCCTCTGTCGATCGGTCACTCGTGAGACATACTTGATTCTATGAAAAAAGATAGCGGGGTGCAGAGACGAAAAGTATCGCATAAGCAGTTATCTCTCTTACGAATATGAGGGATATGTCATCGCGGAGCCAACCTATGTGATCTTCGAAAGCCGTGCCTCGGTTTGATGGCCGTTCCTCAGTGGGCGGTGATTTCATCCTCCTCGCGCTCATCGCATTCCGTAGCCTTCTTGCGATGCATTCGCACCTTCGCAGGGTCCCGCGTATTCGCACGTCAGGAGAACCGCTTAAGTATCCGTTTATTAGGCGAAAGTCGGTTATCCATGATGGTAGGGCCGATATGAAAGCATCGCTGCAATGATGATTGCTTTTGGAGGTGGTATCGTCGCGCTCAGTGCCGAGCCTGAGTTCGAGCCAATTGCGGTTGATGGATTACCTTTAGTCGGTGGGGGTCATGAAGGCCACGAAACTGTCCTGGGGTCCACACACTCGCCGCGGCGGAAGGATGATGTTGCAACTCGAGTGAATCGAACAGCCGCCTAATTCATGGTCGACATAGGCCCCAGTCATACGCTTCTATCCCAACAATGCAGAAATCATCAGTGTCGTCATTGGACGTGAAGACCGCATCAATACAGTGGAGGAAAAATCACTGTGAAACAGGCCCAGGTATCAACCATGGCCATGGTCGGTGTGACGATTTTCGATGTCCTGCTCTCACCTCGGATAAGATCAGCATCTCCTTGATGGGCATGGACACGCTTTCGCGGCATGGAGCCATCCAGCTCGCGCCTTAACGACATCCCCATTCGTTTTCAGCTTCGGTGACTTCGGATCGTTTCCTTTCGGCAGGAGGACCTATCTCGCGTTCGCGTCGAATGGCGAACGACCGAATTCGCTTTTGGCACCCCAGCTAGGCAACCGGGTAGATTGCAGTTTTCCAGTTCTCCAGAAGCTGCCATACCCCTACCCATCACTCTGTCTCGAGTTGCTTCATTCCTAACGGTGGCGTAATTGGTTAAAGCTATCAATAACTGCCGCGGCTTGCCAGAACTGATGGCACCGTGAGTGCCAAGATCCGCAAATTGTCGGTCACCCTGGCCGTGCGGACATATAGGACGTCGTAGGCAACACGCCGCCGATAACTCACATCGTTTCGGCCACTTATTTGCCAAAGCCCGGTGAGGCCGGGGCGCACGGCGCAGTAATGGGAGAAATACCGACCGTAGCGTGGAGCTTCTTTCTCCACGATAGGGCGGGGACCCACGAGACTCATCTCCCCTTTAAGCACACTCCAGAATTGAGGCAGTTCATCCAGGCTTGTCTTGCGCAGAAACTTGCCGATCCCTGTTATCCTCGGATCATTCCGGAGCTTGTGATCCCGCTCCCATTCCTCGCGCGCACCCAGGTCGCTGGCTAGGACGCTGTTCAGACGAGCTTCTGCATCCTTTGCCATCGTGCGAAATTTGTAGCAATCGAATAATTTGCCATTCAGCCCAATACGCTTCTGCCTAAAAAGGACCGGGCCAGGGTCAGCGAGGAAGACACACAACGCAACCACAACCATCAAGGGGGCAAGGATTACCAGCATGACGGAAGCGCCAAAAACGTCCAAGAGGCGTTTCCGACCCGACTGCGCAATCCGAAACTTTTGTGCCTCGCCAACATATGGCGCGACATAAGCTCGCTTAACCGCCGACATATCCACGCGTTTACCTCATGCTGCAATGCAACATGCTTAGAATATGGCTAACGATTCGTAAACCTTAGATTGAACCAGGGGTGCAAGGTTGGCCCAATGTGGGACGCCTTCAGCACGAGGTTATTAGGCGAAGAATCCCTGCCCAGAGCGTCAGTGAGACAACGCACGCAGCGGCCAGCCCCCTCACTCTTCCTTGCCTGTCTGACCGACAGCGCTCAAATAGATATGGTCGTGTCGAAAGTGGCCATTGGACCGCCCCGTCGTTCCAGACGTCCACCGACTCAAATGATGTTTTGCCAAGCTCCATGTGGTTATTCTCGCTTGGAAGGCTTAAAGAACTGTAACCTTGAGATACCATCTGGAAAGCATGCGATGCCGCATACGGAAGGTGGTGAATGCCTCAATCGCGAACTGAAGCATCTGCATGGTTAAGGGCTTCAGAGGCGATAGCCGACCGTAATGCGGAAGCGGGTCTGATCGCCTGCAGCCAACCCCGACCGCTGGAAATACTCTCCGCGAAGTCCCACAGAAATGCGCGGGGAAATATAATAGCTAGCCGTTCCACTAAACTGCATTTCTTCACCAATTTGCCCATCTTCACTCGATTCGAAGCTGGCGTACCGAATGTCGCTTCGCAAGAGCACATTTCGCAGCAACTCATGCTCTGCCGTAAGCGCGACCCCCGTTCGCAGAAAGCTCACGAAAAGAGGATTGATCGTATCGTCGACATCCCTTGACGCTCGGATTTGAAATCGTGTTAGTCTGGTCGGACTGTAGTAGACGCTGGCGGACGCTGACAGAGCATTGACGCCCGGTTCCTCTGGGTTGTCGTATTCGATTCGCGCGTATCCGAGATTTGCATCGAGCGAGAGTAACTCAGTGACCTGTATCTGGACGCCGCCGACCACCGTGGCGATATCGACCGAACGGTCAGTCAGGAAGTAATCTGGCAGATTAGGCAGGACAGAAAGCGCCTGCTCATCGAAGTCAAACCGACTGAAGCGGCCTTCCACATAAAAGCGCCGATCCGGTCGCGCGGAGTATGCAATCCGACCGCGACCTTCGTAATATGTATTGTCGCGAATTGCGCTCTCAAAGGTATCATCACCGAAAACCAATTGACCTTGATACTCGTAGCGCGTTGCGCGGGCCTCACCTTCGACTGTGAATGATCCAATGCCCTGTTCTAAACCCAGATTCGCTCCATAGGAAAGCGTTCGAAAGGTCTCTGTGATATTATCGCCTGTCGTGAGCGCGGGACCGCTGGTATCATTGAGGGTGAAATTGGCTCCGCCAAATGGCCTAGTGGCAGTTCCTAGACCGAATTTCGTATCCACACTACCCTGAAGCTGGAACCTGTCTTCGGCGCTGTTGTCGAGATAGGTTTGATAACCGGTCGCAACCCGCAGATTCAATCTTCGGTCTGCACGCTGCTCAGTTGCAGTCACGCTAGGTCTGATGTTCATGACGATGTCGTCAGCGTCAACTAACTCCGACGCGAAAACATTGTCGATATATTCCAGACTGGTCTCAATTTGCGGTCGCACCTCTAAACCGCCTAAGATGATCGGCTCGTGGGTATAATCAGGGCGGGAGCGATCTTCGAGAGGAGTTCGCGGATCAAAGTCTTGGCCCTGCGCCGCACTTGCGTAGGGAAAGCTGACAAATGCCACGGCTAGGCACTTGGCAGTGCTCGCACCAAGGCGCTCCAAATTCCGTTTCTCAGGTCGCACGCCTTGTCCTCTCCGCCCAGAGCCTGGCGCTGCTTCAATTTTGATAATAGCCACGAAACTTCTTTGTGTAGGCATACACATCGCCATCGCCCGTACTCGCATATTTTTTGATGTTGACCTGCGACAGGGCCAATCCCGTCACTTTAGCCTTACCCTCCATCAACATTGCAACTGCCGCCTCGACTGCCCGCATCGACGTGCGCTTCCATTTCGTGATCACCAATACGCGATCGGCCGCAGATGCCAATATGCGGCCTTCTGCCACGCCGAGTATGGGTGCGGTGTCCACGATCACAATGTCAAACTTGTCTCGAAGTTCGTCGAAAACGACACGTACGCGTGCCTCGGTGAGCGCGTTGCGTACATCCTCTTGCACCTGATTGCTACCCAAGACGCAAAGACCCGATAGCGGGTCGGTATAGAGGCATTCCTCTAGTTTGGCATCACCGGACAGATAGGTGAAGATGTCTTTTTCACTATTATAGTCCAGAAGTGAGCTCGATCCTCTTCTACGAAGATCAGCATCTACCAGCACTACACGCAGTCCTTCCGCAGCGCTGGTTCTCGCGACACAGACCGAAGTTGTCGTTTTGCCTTCACCTGGCAAAGCCGACGTGATCGCGATCGTGCGCGACCGACCGCCCGGAGACAGGGTGAGGAAGGTTCTGATCGAACGAAAGGATTCAGCAAAGAGCGAGTGGGGGTGAGCAAGAATGTAATCGTGCGGCAATTCCACCGCGCGGCGGTCGGTCAATGTAGAGGACAGCGTTGGGATTGCGCCTGCATAACGCAATTGCAAATGCCGTTCTACGTCGCGCTTCGTTTGCACACCACGGCGCAGGTACTCTGCAATGAGGATAGATAATAAACCGGCGCTCAGCGCCATTACAGCTCCGGCGAAACCGATAAGGAAATAATTCGGACTAGATTGAGTTGACGGCACGACCGCGCGCGAAGCGATGCTTGCATCTGGCATTGCGCTATCCCTGAGTGCGCCGGCTTCTTGGGAGCGTTCTAGAAAGGACTCGTAGATGGCCTGCGCTGCATCGGCTTTCTGCTCTAAAGCGCTCAACCCTGTTTGCGCAGCAGTGTTTCCGCGAACCGCGCCAAGAGCTCCGGCCCGGCTCGATTCCAACGAAGAAACCCGTGATTGGGCGGTCTGAACCTCAGCTTGCAAACTAGAAAGTACGCGATCGATTTCTTCCTGGATTCTTTCGCGTATATCCCGGATTTCCTCTTCGGCTTGGCGGCGCTCTGGATGCAAAGCACCGTAGCGCTCTCGCAAAACTGCCAGCCTTGCGCTCACGGTGGCTTCCTGCTGACGGAGGCTCCCTATGGTCCCTGAACCGAGCGCTGCACCGACGTCGGCCCCTCCTCCACCCCGATTGAGCTGTTCGCGGGCAGAATTGTAGCGCCCTCGTCTCTCAGCGAGATTCGCGCGTGCCTGCGCTAATTCCGTGTTGAGATTGGAAACTTCTTGCTCAGCATTCGTACCGCTGTCGTTGGACGAAAGGCCATGTGCTGCGCGATATTGATCGACCGCTGACTGGGTTGAAATTGCCGCTCTTTGCAGTTCGTCCAGGCGCGCATTGATAAATTCGGATGAGGATTCGCTGCGGACACTTTTTGCCTCGATTTGGCTAAGCAGATACGCCTCGGCGAGGAGATTCGCAGCCGCGGCGGCAAAGACCGGGTCTTCACTGTTCGCCACGATGTCGACAACTCGCACATCGCCAGCACGGCTGATCGTTATCGCTCTTGAAATTCGCGCCGCGAGCAAGTTTTTTTCGTCATCGCCAAACGGATCGCCATCAGGGGACGCGAAGCGCTCAGCATACAGTTCAGCTGCGCGATCTGCCACAAAGGGAGATCCGATAAGAGCGATCTCTGTGTCAACTTCATCTACGCCTACTAAATTTCGCTCTGCACCCGGACCGGTTGTTTGGACCGGATCGCCAGTCGGTTCGATCAGGACGCTTGAGATGGCAAGGTATTGCGGGGTCAGGATTGCCATCAGACCGGCGGTAAGCCCGATGATAGAAAATACGACGATAGTGAAAAGCAGCAAATTCCGGCGGAAAGCTTGCCACATCAGACCCGGATCAGGCAGCAACGGAACCGCCGGACTGTTTGCATGCATCTCATCATGATCATCGTCAGCCTTTATCGGACTGCGTTCAGGCGTCATTTTCTATTTCTTCCTAAACCGTACGATGGGTCATTGAGAGGAGAATGCGTTCAATCGTAGTGCAAGCGAGAGCTATTTCCGGACCATAGCGGACATCTACATCACGGGTGTATTGCATTGCAACATTCTCCGCCTATAAAGCTATACATAATCGTTGCCTTGATCCTCTAACGTGGTCCAATTCTTGATGTGGCAGGCAATGAACCAAGATTCGGAAACACCGATCGTGGTGCATGCCGGTGATGTTCTAAGGTATTATATCTTCAAGTGCGATACCGAATTTCCTAGCAAACTTGACATAGTTCGCAATTGCCAAACTGGCATTCGCGAGACATCAAGTTCCTGCCATGCGACTGTCAGATTCAAATTATGCGTATAGCTTTTTGTTCGGCTCACCCTTATCTTCCTCAACTAACTGGTGGTGCTCAAAGGAGCATGCAGCAGCTCGCGGTGGCATTGTCAGAACGCGGGCATGAAGTCGCGTTTTTGACAGGTCTATTGGGTTCGGGCTTAATGGGCATCAAAGCCCGGACAAAATTTAAGCTGTCGCGATCTACCCTATATGTTCGAGAATATGATGGCTTCGACGTCTATCGAGGTTGGGAGATTGAAAATTGCGTTGAAGAATTCTCAAATGCGTTTAATCCTAATTTGGCTCTCTGCTTCTCGGGCAGACCAGCAACGGTTGCCCGAGCTTTCAAACTAAATAATATACCTTCGGCAATCTACTTTAGAAACGTGGAGATAACCGATATCGGGCTAGACCCAATATCAGCTGCGAATGGATTCATTGCGAATTCCAACTTCACCGCGCAATTCGTCAAGAGCAAATTTAGCATCTCGGCAACCACGATCCGTCCGTTAGTTGAGAAGGAACTATATGAAACGCGGCCAGGCGGTATGGCCACATTTATTAACCCTCATCGTGACAAGGGTCGCGACATTGTATTCGAGTTGGTTAAGCGCTCACCGAACATCCCGTTCCTAATCGTTTACTCTTGGCAGCTCAGCGAACAAGACAGGCTAGATTTGCAGAAGTTCGCCGCTCGCTATGACAACGTGACGATAATTGAAGCAACCGACGATATGAAAAGCGTATACGGACGAACCAAAATTCTTCTCGCCCCGAGCCAATGGCAGGAAGCATGGGGGAGAGTTGCCACAGAGGCGCATTTTAGCGGTATCCCAGTGATGTCGTCAGACGCAGGAGGCCTACCAGAATCCGTTGGGCCAGGCGGTGTCATAATTCCTCGAGAGGGATCGATAGATCAATGGGAGGCTGCGCTTCATAAGCTGTGGTACGATCAATCTTTATATAACTATTTGTCAAAAGAGTCGCTTAAATTCAGTCGGCGGGAAGAGATGAAACCGTCAACAATCGTTGAACAGCTTGAGCGCACGTTCGAAGCTATACAGCGATAACTATAAAAATGCGGAGCATTTGTTTAGCAAAGTGCGAGTGTTTCGAGCGACCAAGTCAAGCATGGTTTGCGGGCAAATCGAACAATGAAATTGCTAGAGAAAACCAATTTGAGAAAAAATCACAAGATTGGGTTGCATCCAAAGGCAATTGAAGCGAATGCGTTTGCTAATCTATTCGCTTCTGCTCTTGAGAGACACAGATACACTACGACGGAAAGCCCGGTGAGTGCTGCTGATCTGAAGGCAATCGATATCCTCATCTATCATTGGCCGTGGTTCTTAGAGCGAGGGGTATCTTTTCGTCGCGGCCTTCTTGGTATGCGGCATATCATGATGGCGCGACGACGCAGCAACTTGAAGCTGGTCTGGGTCGCACATAACGCGCAACCGCACGAAGGTGGCAATCGCTTGCTCGCCTGGCTGTTTTTCAGCCAGTTGGACGGAGTGATTTATCTCTCTAATCACTCCCGCAAGATTGTTCGTGGAACACATAAACTCTCGAAGAATGTAAAAGAGCTCGTCACGGTGCACGGGGCCTACACATCGCCTCGGAAACACGCTGACCTGCCCCAGATGCCGAGTTCGGGGCCGCATTTGTTCAGCTTTGGTCTTATCCGACCATACAAAGGTTTTGATCAGCTGCTGACTGCAGCACGCAATGCTAGCGAACGATGCACGATAGGAATCGCCGGACGCATAGTGGATGAATCCTATGCGAAGGCACTTTCAGAATTAGCCCATGGTATGGGCATGGTTTCCCTTGATTTTCGTGAGAATTTTCTCCCGGCAGCCGAACTCGACAGTATGATCGACGCCTGTCATGGCGTTGTGATGCCGTATCGCGAGATACTCAACAGTGGGGCTGCCCTTCACGCACTGTCGCGAGCAAGGCCTGTGCTTGTACCAAACCGCGGTTCCATGCTCGAGCTTCAAGATATCATTGGTAGTGAATGGGTTCATTTGTTTGACGGAGACTTGACGAGCAAGGTTCTTGATGAGTTTACAAGCTTTGTGCAGACTTTTCCGAGCGATGCGCGCCCTGATCTTTCGATGTTTTCATGGGAGAGAGTGTCACACGATCTCGCCGTTTTCTTTGATGATTTGACAGAGGCAAGGCCATGATCCAATCGCTGCGCAATCTTGTCGTTCCCCTTTACCTTGCGAACGCCCGGCGGCAAGCTGCAGCACTCTATGCATCTTTGGATGCTACGACCCGCAGCATTCTAGTTATCCCGCCTACCGCTGCAGGAAGCGTAGGTGATGCAGCAATGCTTTGGGTCGCGTTCGACGAATTAAAGCTAGCTGGGTTTGAGCGAGTTTCTTACGCCGGACCGGGCGGCTGGGACGCCCTCCCGGATTTTGACAGCCACCACGATATGGACGCGTGGTTTTTTTCCTCACGACGTAGCGCGCTTGCACAAGCGATAAAGCTTCTTGGTAATTTTTCTCATAGCATGCTCGTTGGTGCCGATTGCATCGATGGCACTTACAACCCGGGTTCAATTACGCGCCGGATGCACTTACTTGACGAACATGCGAGGCTCGGCGGAGATGCACGAATCCTTGGCTCAAGTTTTTCCGATAATCCCAATAGGGATGCAGTAAGCGTCCTGCGCGAGCTCCATCCCCGGGTTGTAATAAATGCTCGAGACCCTGTGTCCAAATCACGGATGGAGCAGGTCCTTGCCAGGCAGATCCAGCAGACGGCCGACATGGCATTCTTGACGCCTGAAAATTCGAATTTGCTCGAAGCGGGCGCAGTGACCTCGTTCGTGAGGGAGCAACGCGATCAAGGCCGAGCGGTTGTCGGCCTTAATATCTGCTCCACTATAGCCCGGACTAACCCCGGATACGTTGAAGCAAATCAAAAACTCCTGTCGCGTTTGATTCAAGCAGACTATGCAGTTCTACTGGTGCCGCACGATAATCGTGGGACAAGAAATGATGCTCTGCTTCTGGCTGAAGCTGCGAAGACGGTCCCCCCCGCTCTGCAAGGTCATCTGCTCGCACTTCCGGAAACAGGCCCCGGCACCGTCAAAGCCTCTCTTGGCAAGGTAGATGCGCTTATCACCGGCCGCATGCATGCCGCTATATTGGCAATGGGCGCAGGCACACCGGCTATCAGCTTCACCTACCAGGGGAAATTTGAGGGTCTTTATCAGCTTCTTGACCTAGAAAATGAAGGTTTGCTTTTTGATCCTTCCCATTTCGCGTCAAGCCCAGAAAGGATAATTGAAGCAATTCTAGATCGCCTCACTCGGCATCAGGCTTACGCGCGAATGTTGAAAAAGAAGCTTCCAACCGTGCTGGCGAAAGCCCGATCAAATTTTAGCTGAAGACAGGTGCGGCGCAATATTTACCTTTCGCTGAGTTCGTCATGGACTGCAGCATTCATGGCCATCGTCGCATCGATTCTTGTCGCCAGGATGATGCGACCCGAAGAACTTGGTGTATTTACCGTGGTCATGTCTGTTTCGGTAGTTCTGAACACATTGCAAGCTGCTGGTGCGAGCGAGATTTTATTATACTCCGCGGAGGTCAACCATGAGCTGAAGCGTCGGGTTCTTGGCCTTACGTTATGCACCACAGCCGTAGTATGTGGTATTCTCGTCTTAGGGCGTCCGTTCTGGATAAAAACTTTTGGGACGCCCGGCGCTGCCGATGTAGCCGACATCATAGCTATTCAGACTGCTCTTGCGGTCTTCACTGTTCCAGTGCTCGCCATGTGGCGCCGCGAGGAAGCCTTCGACAAAATTAGCCTCGTAAATATAGCAGGGGGCGCCACCCTCTCAGCTTTGCAGGTCTTGTTCGTCTTCGCTGGTTACAGTTTTATGGGCTTAGCCTATGCGGCGCTTGCAGCGACATTTGTGACACTCGTGTTGACTTCGACATTCGGATGGACGCATTTGGTGTGGATTCCTAGTTTCCGCGGCCTCGGAAAAATTGCATCTTATGGAGGCAAGCTTTTCGGCGCAAACGCTCTAGGTGTCATTTACACGCAGAGTACCTCCGCGATCATTGGAGCGCTTGGCGGCGTGTCACAGAGCGCCTTGTTTGGCCGTGCCTACATGACGGCCCAAATCTATGGGCAGACAATCGGGAGAGCAATTGACCCCATCCTCAACGCGCGGCTCGCATCACATCGGCGCAGCGGCATCGACGGCAATCCGACCCTCTTTTTATTCAGCCGCCATCTTCTGACAATCTCTACTATGTTCTTTGGCTTCATTGCGATCTGCGCTGATCTGATCGTTCCCCTGATCTTCGGACAGCAATGGGTACCTGCGGTCCCGGCCATGCAAATCCTAACTGCGGGCTTGGTGCTAACGCCCCTAACCTCCCCGACTGTAGCGGTCTTGTTGGCCGCTAATCGCCCTGGAATGCTAGTGCAGATCAGATCCATCAATGTCCTTTTACGAATCGCTGCGTTGGTCGTGCTTGTGCCTTATGGTCTTACAGCTGTTGCATGGGGCATGGTTGCGACCGCCTATTGTAACTGGGCGCAATCTGTACGAGCGGCATACAAAGTGGCGGGCCTTTCTGTCAGGCAATACCTGCTTGTGTTGTTCCCCAGCTTCATGGCAGGTCTCGTGCCCGTGTGCCTGAGCTTAGCTGCCCGGTTTGGCCTGAGCGAGATCGGCATCGAGGCTTGGGCACTCCTTGTCGCAACAGGCGCTATCATGACATTTTTATCGCTGGCGAGCCTCGTCTTGTCCAAACATCCTCTATGGGGAGAATTTGCAACGATAAGGGAGCGCATTACGGACCGACCTTCAATATAGAAGATAGGCGAGCACCAAGAGCAGATTTGGGGGAACGCCTGCTGAAGAGACTAGCGAGCCGTAAAATAATCCTCGGCTAGCAAGCAGCGCGGGACCTTCACCTTTGGGGCTTTAAGCTTGGCTATTTTATCGTTCGCGATATCGATGAATGCCATGGGACGTGTCAAACCCGTTATGACGCCACGCATTTTGCCGCCACTTGCTTTGCTGGCAAGTACTTGCCGATGGTGCAATCGACGAAGCGTCGAGCGCGTATGCCGAAGAAGCTCTCCTTTGGCCTCGCTATCAAGGTCCAGCCTTTTGAGTAGGCTTAATTCGTGGGTGTATAAGGCGGCCAGATCCTCTATGGAATGCATTCCACTTAGAGAGTTTTCCCGCACGAGCGCAGCATAGCCCAAGCGTGATATGACGGTATAGCGCGCACCCTTTGCCAACGCCTCGACGTAGAAAAGGAAATCCTCCCCCAAACGGCAATCTTCGGCATAGAAGAGACCGTGCTGTTCGAGAAACGCCCGTCGCATGACGGGTTTCAGAAAGCCCAATTCTCCTCGTGGACGACCACTCTTCGGCAGGTTTCCGCAAATGAAACGATCAAGCTCAAGCTGACGTGATCTCACGAAATTGTCTTTGAACGCAGAACGGAATTGCGCGATCTGCTCCTCGGCGGTGATAAACACGATATTGTCTGCGCAACAATCCCAATCTGGCAGCGCAAACATGGCGGAAAACCGCTGAGGGAGAAAGAAATCGTCTGCATCGAGAATAGCGATGTACGGGGCGCTGGTGTGCGCAATCGCAATGTTTCGCGAACGCGCAGGGCCGAAATTTGCAGCATTGCGTAGCACTCTCAATCGTGGGTCGCCTGCTGCCGCTTCCAAAGCTCTTGCGGCAGTTCGATCTGAGGACGCGTCATCAACGACCATCACCTCGCAACACTCGATTTGTGACAAAGCGCTTCTCACCGCTTGATGAATGGTGTCCTCGGCATTGAACGCCGCGATTACCACAGCGACTTGCCGTGTCGGTATCATGGCTGCGCGATATCTTCGGTGCGTGCACGCGACGTCTTCATCATTCGGTCCCCAAATCAAGTAAACACACCCGAGAAAGTCATCTCATCTTTACCTGCTAAGCATTTCTGGGCAACACAGGTACGCAATGAAAATCGCTTATCTGGTCCATAATCTCAACGATCCCGCGGTAGAGCGCCGCTGTGTCATGCTGGAACGTGGTGGCGCGACAGTGCGACTTGCCGGATTCTGCCGGGACGAGCACCTCTCTGCCCCGATTACAGCGCGACATCCTCTCCTGCTAGGTCGGTCAAGAGATGCTGCCATGCTACAAAGGGCGGTGGCGACCATCAAGGCGACTGCTTTCAATGCAAAGCTGCGGAAATTTTTCTCGAACTGCGAAATAGTCATGGCTCGCAATCTGGAACAACTGTGCATAGCCCGTGCAATCGTCGGTGCGAGGCCACTTGTTTACGAATGTCTCGACATTCACAGAAGTCTTGTCGGAACTGACGCAAGAGCGCGAGCTATTCAGGCTATCGAGGCGCGGCTGTTGTCCCGCTCCGATCTTTTGCTGACCTCGTCCCCTGCTTTCGTCGACAAGCATTTCTCGACCACCCCGCTGGATTGTCCAATCGAACTCGTGGAAAACAAGTTGCTGGTGGCCAATGCCGTTCAATTTCGCCGACCGCCGCAGCGTTCTCCCGACAATAGTTTGCGTATCGGTTGGTTCGGAATGCTCCGCTGTGAAAGAACATTGCGTGTCCTGAAAGACCTTGTGACAGCCAACGAAAACATCGCAATTCTGATTGCTGGCAAACCCTCCAAGGCGGTCTTTCCGGATTTTGAGAGTGCAGTTAATGGGCACCCGCGGATCGAATTCGCTGGCGAGTACCAATACGCGGATTTGCCCGCCTTGTATGGTAAATGCCATTTTGCGTGGACGATTGATTGGTTTGAGGAAGGTGAGAACAGCAGTTGGCTGCTTCCGAACCGGATTTATGAAGCAGTGGCCCACGCTTGCGTACCTCTTGCACTTTCCTGCATTGAAGTCGGGAGATGGCTGGAACAGCGCAACATCGGATTGCTGGTTGACGATCCGGAACAGGTTAGTCAGACCCTCTCGAACTTAGAGCCAAGGGATATCAACGCACTCCAGCAGAAAGTTATGGAGGTATCTCGTAGCGACGTGCTCGCCGATGACACGGATTGCCGCAAGTTGGTCAATCGGCTTGCTGCAACAATTCGATTATGAGCGTACTGGCGGTTATCCCCTGTCTGAATGAAGCGGCGCATCTGGCACCTCTTCTTCGCCAAATGCTTGCAGATGCGTGCATTGACCGTATCGTTGTTGCAGACGGGGGCAGCTCGGATGGAAGCCGCGAGATTGTGATGGACTTTGCCAAACGCGACAGAGTGATCCTCCTTGACAATCCGGCCCGTATTCAAAGCGCTGGGATTAACCGAGCGGTTCAGGCCTACGGGGCAAACCATAGATGGCTTTTGCGCGTTGATGCCCATTGCCTGTACCCTGACGGGTATGCGACGATACTGCTCTCAGCAAGCAAACGTCCCGACGTGTCAGCCGTCGTGGTGCCAATGCTGACTAGCGGTCGCAGAGGATTTCAGCGAGCGGTAGCTACGGCGCAGAACAGCGTGTTGGGCACGGGGGGATCGCCCCACCGGCACCAGGGCGCGGGTCGGTTTGTCGATCATGGCCATCATGCCCTGATGAGTATCGACCTTTTCCGCTCGGTGGGCGGATATTGCGAGGCGATGCCCTGTAATGAAGATGCGGAATTTGACTTTCGACAGATGCAGGCGGGCGGCAGAATCTGGCTGGAACCATCGGCTGCAATTACCTATCTGCCGCGATCAAGTCTTGGCGCGCTTTGGGTTCAATATCGCCGCTACGGACAAGGACGGGCTCGCAACCTGCGCCGTCACCGCATGCGACCGAGGCTTCGCCAGCTGTTGCCGCTGGCAGTCCCCCTCACGTTGGCATTGCTCCCTTTTGCATTCTTGCACCCGATATTCGCCCTCCCTGCTGTAACATGGATTGCCGTTTGCCTGATTGTAGGCCTGCTTATCGGGTTACGAGAGGGAGGCTGGTGGGCATTGGCCGCCGGCCTGGCGGCAGCTACTATGCAATTGGGTTGGGCTACTGGTTTTCTCATTGAAATCCTGACGTCCGGGGTATCCGCGCCACGCTATGGTTTCGACGCGGTGTAATCAGCGCATTTGAGAGCGACGAAATACTCCGCTAAACTGACCGGCAGTCTGTTAGCTATTGTAGCGTTGTAGAGCAAATTGAGAACCATCAATACATTCAACCATGATGCATCCTTCCATTCCTAAAGCTATAAGGTTGCAGATTCGGCCTAACTCTGACCGTATAAAGGTGCAGGTCTGCTAGGTCGCTGCCGAGCGGGCTGGTTGGAATACGATTTCGAGTATTACTCCCACAGCTCCTTCGGTCGCTCCGGATAGCTGAAGAACAGGCATCTGCTGGTCGAACCCAAATGCTGTAGGAATGAGCCTCGTGCCGAGATCGATCAAATTTTTGCTGCCATTGCTAGCTCTGCTCGTAGTCGGCTCTGCCGGTGTTCTCGCCTTTTCGGTCATCGATTCAACCAGAACAATTGACCCCCGACCTGCCCTTAAAGAGCGAAGCCGGCGCCTTCCTTCCTTGCCAATGGTAGGATCGCCAGACGCGAAACCACCCAAGGAGGAATTCTTGCCCATCACTCCTCAAACGGCTCGTGAGGTTAATGCATCGCGGCCTTTCCTTACAGGATTGATCCCACCCGCTCCACCGTACCAAATGCGTCTAACTGCTGAAGATGAAGACCGCGCCATCGCTTGTCTTGCGACCGCAGCGCTTTTCGAAGCAGGGGTCAACAGCGCCGATCAGAGCGCCGTCATGCAGGTCGTTTTAAATAGGGTGCGTCATCCTGCCTTTCCAAGCAGTATCTGCGCGACAGTCTTTCAAGGTTCCGATCGTACGACCGGTTGTCAGTTTTCGTTCGCATGTGACGGCTCAATGCGCAGGCGACAGTACAGCGCCGGTGCCTGGCGGACCGCAAGTGGACTTGCTCGCGCCATGCTGGATGGCTTTGTCGATGCGCGCGTGGGCCTTGCCACGCACTATCATACAGACTGGGTAGTGCCATATTGGAGCGCAAGTCTCGACAAGCTGGTGGCAGTGCGGTCGCACTTGTTTTTGCGCTGGCGGGGATATTGGGGCACGCGCCAGGCTTTTAACAAGAGTCCTGCGCGCATCGAACCAGTCGTGCCAATGCTCGCTTCGCGCTTTCCCACACATGCCACCGCATCTGACTTCAAAACCAGAAGGGAAACTGCGGCGGAAATGATTGAGAACAATACACCAAACAGCAGTTCAATTCGCCCAGATATCGCGTCGCGATCGCCTCAGCGTCAAGCTTCCGTCCGCAGGCTTTCGCTCGCGGCCGGGGCTAGTCCGGGACGGTGGGCCCTCAACGCAGTCGATCTGTGTAAAGATCAGACCATTTGCCGAGTTGCAGGCTGGAGCGACCCGTTGCGCGAACCCGAAATTCTTGACCGGACGACCATCGCGCTATCTCCGCCCGACCTGATCTTCATTAAAAGATCGCGTGACCGAATTGAAAAAGTGTATTGGAGTTGTCGCCGTTGGCCGCAGCTATCATCGAGTCATTGCCTGGATTCGGCAGCAAGTACCGCGGAATTGCTATTTTCCGACTGATATCAAGTATGCAGGACTTCGCGACGGGAGCCCTCAAGGCAGATGCATGACAAACGCCCGGTGTGATAAGCACCGGTATCCACAGCGATCCTGTTTGAATGCAATTCCACATGGTCTACAATTGAGTGACCATGAACGACCACAGCGTCATGCCAGCGTGATGATTGTGTAAATTCATCGCGAATGAAAAGCAGATCTGCATCTGCTTGCTTGTGAAGCGCTACACCTGGTTTCACGCCGGCGTGTACGAAGATATAGTCGCCGGCGCGAAACAGCAGTGGAGCTTTTTCAAGCATCTCGATAAAACGATCGGGCACTCCGCGCGCAAGGCGCTCACCGAAATCAAAACTGTCTTCGTCGGGTCTGGGCTTCTCAATGCCAAAGCTGGCAAGGAAATCGCTGCCACCGTTTTCGAGCCAAATATTCTGTGCGATAGAGTTGCCCGCTAAGCTTTTCAGCAGAAGGTCTTCGTGATTTCCTTTGAGCAATCGGACATGGGCAGTCGTTGTCAGACCATGCAGCAAATTCAAGCATCTCGCACTATCAGGACCGCGATCAATAACATCACCCAACAGCAGCACGTCTACCCGCTTCATCGTTAAGGGAGAAGACTCCCAATGCGCGATTATCTTGGCCATAAGCCTGTGAAATAATTCGTAGCAGCCGTGAATATCGCCAATAGCGTAAATGCGGTGTCCCCTAGTAGTACTGGGGACTTTCGGTTTGCTGCGAAAAAACGTTGCCATAGAATCTCAATGCCAAAGGATATTGCACATGTCAGGTCGTGATTCCGGAAAGCGAAATGAACTTGGACCAATCGATATCAGCTTTGCTGTAGCCTGTTTCAATGCTGGGGCATATCTGGAACCTGCAATACGCTCGGCTCTGGAACAGGATAGAGTTCGTGTCGAGGTGCTGGTTGTCGACGATGGAAGCACCGATGGAAGCCGCGAGATGGTGGAGGCGATGGCGAAAGCAGACCCGCGCGTTGTCGCGCTGCAAACTACACAAAATAGCGGACCAGGAGGTGCGCGGAACGTCGCTATAGAAAACATGCAGGGCCGCTGGTTTGCCGTTCTGGATGCGGATGATCTTCTTCTGCCGGAGCGAAGCTACACGTTGCTTGCTGTTGCTGAGCGGCATCAGGCAGACGCTGTTGCAGACAATCCAATCCTATTTGGTGAAAATATCCAAGAAGCATCGATGTTCAGCATCGCGCCACCAAATGGTGCTCGTAAACTCGAACTGGCAGAGTATTTCGAACGTTCTTGCCTCTTCGGAAGGCAACCCTCTCCTGGCTATCTCAAACCTATGCTGCGGCGTCGAGTGATCGAGCAGACCGGTCTACGCTACAATGCGGCTTTGAGGATCGGTGAGGACGATGAGTTTATGGTGCGCGCACTAGCTTCAAACACCAAGTACGTCGTCAGCGACTTTGGCGGATATCGATACCGTAGGCACGAAGAGTCAATCTCACATCGGCTTTCCCTCGAAAACCTCGAACGTATGATGGCCGCAGAGCGCGACATTGCTGTCTTGCTCCCGCCAGCGATAGCCAAGTCTGCTGCATTCAGGAAACGATGGAAAGCGCTGGTGCGCGCCCATGCATTCACCGCCTCTGTCGACGCCATCAAAGATCGGTCCTATCTGTCGGCACTTTCGTTCCTACTTCGCCAACCGTCCGCTGTAGGCTTGTTCGCGATGCCACTTGCGGCTTCTTTCAAACGCGCAAAGACCCGGCTTCCCATGTTGTCGAACAGCTAATGTGCCCTTATGGTCCAGCTACATAGTATGAGGGAAAACCACACGATTATGACCATGAAAAGCTATGTCCGCGTTCTCCTTTCGGCTTTCCTTTGCGTGCTTGTGCCAGCGTGCGCGGGGAGCGTTGCAGCTCCCGGCTCGATTGCGTACCAACCGACGGTATACCGTCTTGCTGCGGGCGACAGATTGTCCATCACCGTGTTTGGCGAAGACAGTTTGTCGCGCGAATTTGCGGTAACTCCACAGGGCGATCTCGCCTTCCCATTACTGGGTGATCTGTCCGTGATCGGCTTGACGGTCGGTGATTTGCAAGACCAATTGCGCACCGGCCTTGGCGAAGGATATCTAAACGATCCGCGAGTAACCGTCGAAGTGCTCAACTATCGCCCGTTTTTCATTCTGGGTGAGGTCAGCAATGCAGGAGAATATCCATTCCGTGATGGACTGACCGTGCTTCAGGCGGTCGCGCAGGCTGGTGGTTTCAGCTACCGCGCCGATAAGCAGACGATATTTCTGCTTCGTCAGGGCCAGACGGAAGAAGAGAAATACGATATCGAGAACGGTCGGCCAGTTTATGTCTCCCCTGGTGACACCATCCGGATTGGAGAACGGTACTTCTGATGTGCTGCATGGGCGATGATGAGCAACGGTGTGCGCATTTTCACAATTAGAAGGAGTGCGACAATGCAAGCCTGCCCCAAGCTGGCGTTCGGTTCACAGTGACTTCGGACAACATCGGAGAATTTCCGCCCGAAGCATCCGAGCAGGTGACAGTGTGCATCTGCACCTTCCGTCGAAATTCGATAATCGGCGCCGTGCTCAGTGTTGCCAATCAGAAACATGTCGCCAACCGGCTCGCAAAAATCGCTGTTATTGATAATGATGATACAGATGCGCTGCGCAATGACATCGAAGCCCTCGCGGCGCGATTAAGTATACCGCTATCTTATGTCCATGCTCCTGCTAAGAATATCTCAATCGCCAGAAACGCTGCTCTGGAGTCAACTGATACAAGATGGCTCGCCTTCATTGATGATGACGAGACCGCAGGTCCGTGCTGGCTTGCCACCCTGCTGGGCAGTCGTGGATCCTCGGAAGTAGTAGTCGGTGTCAGTCAGGCGTTATATGGTAAGGATCTCCCAAAGTGGGCGGAGCGGTGCAACTTTCATTCAAACGCGATTGAAAGGTCGCCCGTCAATGCTTACACGAGTAGTGTCCTGATTGACCTCTCGTACGTGAAGAAATTGGAGATAAGATTTCGAGAGGAGCTGGGAAGAACTGGCGGCGAGGACACCTTCTTTTTTCGCGAGCTTGCAGAAAGGGGCGCACGCTTCGTATTTGAGCCAAGTGCAGTCGTATATGAACCGGTGCCGGTCGCCCGCGCGACGATGCGATGGGTGACACGGCGCATGTATCGCGCAGGCCAGACACACGCGATGGTAACTAGACAATTCGATCGCACATCTTTCAAGGTTTTGTGGGTATCTGCTCCAGCGAAAATGGCAGCTTCTGTGATGATGGCATTGCTGACTTTACCCGGCACTGACGCGTCGCGACAATGGTATGCACGGGCCTGCCTACATGCAGGCGCGACCCATTTTCGTATCAGGCCGGGGCTAATTGAGGAATACAGCTGATCAGTGCACGCGGGAGAAGCACAAGACCTCATTGGAATGCGCATCATACCGAGCCCACTTCACCTGCAATCATACGTGCAATCGCGCTACCCGGCTGAGCAGCGAGTTTGTCATACTGTCCTTGCTCGACGATCTTGCCGTCCTGCAAGGCAAGCACGGAATCTGCAAAACTGATGAGCGAAGGTCTATGTGCAATCGTCAGTATGGTCAATTCATCTCGCAAGCGTTTGATAGCGGCGACCACCATTTGTTGGTTTTCCCAATCAAGAGCACTTGTCGCTTCGTCAAGTATGAGCAGCTGCGGCCTTCGCAAGAGCGCGCGAGCAAGGGCAAGTCGCTGCCGTTCGCCGCCAGAAAACCGCGTGCCGCGATCGCCGGCAATCGTATCCAGGCCTTGAGGAAGACTGCGCACAAAATTGGCGACATTGGCTTTTTCGAGCGCCTCCCAAATCTCTTCGTCCTCGGCATCACCCTGACCTAGTCGGAGATTGTTTCTGAGACTGTCATTAAGAAGTATTGAGTCCTGGGGCACGCTGGCGACCGCAATGCGCCAGGCGCGCCGGTTTTCATTGTCAATCAAATCGCTATCGATATGCATCTGGCCCGTAGTCGGAGCGATGAGGCCGGAAATGACGTCGGTGAGTGTGCTTTTACCGCTTCCCGAAGGACCGACAATAGCCACGATCTGACCAGCGGGGATTTCAAGCGATATTCCGCCAAGTGACGGTTCCGCTGCGCCGGGATATGCAACCGTAATCCCATCAAGACGAATCACTTTGTTGAAAACCGGTGTTTCACGCGAAAAATCGATAAATTGCTCGCGATGTTTGGCGAAGTGTTCGGCACTCTTCCGATAATTCTCCCAAGAAGGGGCCTCTGACAAAAAATGCTGGACGTTCTCCTGAACAGCAGAAAAACGTGGTGCAACCCGCGCAAACACTACGAGCAGTACAGCAATGCTCGGAAAATCAAGCGATAGAACCCCGACAGCAAGGCCAATGAACGCCACTGCCATTGTTGCGGCACCGATTTGGAAGACCACAGTACCCCAACTGCTAAGCGCTGCAAAGTCAAGTACAGCTGCCTTTATCCGGAGTACGTGCCCGGCATAATTCCGAGCTTGGCGGTCTTCCGCTGCAAATAGTTTCGCGAGGCGGATGCTCCCGATGAATTCCAAAACTGTCGCGTTCTGCTCCTGAAGCATGCTAACGAGTTGCTTGCCGTATTGATTAGCGCGCCGTCGAAGCGGATAGAGGGCGAGAAAGAGGACAGCACCCGCAGTAGCCGCAAAAGCCGCCATCTGCCACGACACCATCATGGCAAGCAAAAGGTATACAAGCAGCAAAAACGCCGCCTGAGTGATCGCCAGAAAACTTCCTACGGCGCCCACCACATTATCAACATCACTAGAGAGGATATGGTTCAGATCACTGCCACGCCTGTCATGTAACGCATCCCAACGCGAAAAACTCATGCTGTCAAAGAACCGGATTTTTAGATCGGCACTCAGGTTTTGCATTGTACGCAAATTGTAGAGCGTCTTGGCGCGGCTCAACAGAGCCTGCAGAATTACCAGGGCGAGAAACAAGACTAGCAAAGTGGTAAGGTCAAAAGCTGCTAGTGATATCCATTCGCTAATCAGGGGTATTTGCTGCTCACTTTGCACACCGGGCATTGCGATCGCGATCAGAGGTATAAGGAGCAACAGAGATATGCCCTCCGTCAGGCCGACTATGATCGTCATGACCATGCCAATGACCAAGCGCGTTCCAGCTATCTGCCAAGCTACTCTCGCGAGGGAACGCCATTCCCCCATGATCAGATTGGACCTTCGCCGATGACGGTCTCGATTAGGGCAACCGTCTCGTCCAGCCGATTTCTGTCGTGAGGCACTCTGAGCCTCCCGACCCGTGCGTTGTCCGCAATTGCAACCGCTTGATGAAATTGTTGTGACCTGTCTTTCTTATGAAACGGCGCGTCTACGAAGCGCTGATTATAGCTATAACGGAATAGCGCACTGATCGCATCGCCGCTCCCAAGCCAGGTAATGCTTGGACGCTCTCCGCCGCGTTCAAGAATAAAGATCGAGCCAACGGGCACAGCATGCCTTGGTGTTTCCGCCAAGCGGTATTGACGCTTTTGGAAGCCCTCCATCACCAAAGGTAGGATGTGCGCACCAGGAATGTCTGCATCAAGCGTGTCCGCGTTCAATTTCAGTTGCCCGAATGCGGGCTGAATTTTCGGACGGCAGCCGTTGCTGACATCCAGAGCGAGTAAATCATCGGTCAGCAGAGACCAGCCATTTTTTAGAAAAGCGCATGCAGTAGTCGACTTACCTGCCGTCTTGTCGCCGACGAATGCTACGGATTGGGCGTTTTTTTTCACTGCGCTGCCATGCATGACAAATAATCCGCGCATATGAAGTAGCCATCCCATCACCGGCCCAAGTATGGGAAACGCTAGATAGGCTATCGGGACTTCGTGATATGGTTGAACATGAATGATCGTTGAAGACTTGATCCTCACCATAGCAGCGCCGGGCCACATCATTTCCACTCCCTCATCCGATTCGAAATCAATATGTGTTGGATGGCCCAAGGGCGGGATTTGCTTGCAAAGATCGCGGCGTAAAATCTGAATGTCGACGGAAGCTTCACCGTATGGCGCCGCCGGCGACAATTCGTCGAAGCGGATCTCACTGGCGATGGTCAAACCAAATGCGCGATAACGAAACATGTCTAAATCCTAATTGACTAGTCGCGCATCACTGGCTTGCGGTGGCTCGCGAGATATCGAAGACCACATTCCCAGTACTGCCACACGCCAAAGGAAGAACGCATCTGAATTTCCAATGGCCGTTCCATCATGGTGCAGGAGGTTTCGCGCATTTTCTAGACGCATTCGGTTAACGAGGCTCCAGCGATCCGCAAATGCCGGGTCGGTTAGATCAAGAACCTTCTCGCGATGCTCTCTTAAGCCAGCAATAAAAGCTGGCGCGAAATCGAATTTATCCTGCCGCACCAGCGTTTGTGCTGGCAGGTCTGCTTCAAAAGCAGAACGCAGAATATAGCGCGATTTGCCGTTGCGTAGTTTCCAGTGGGATGGCAGCGAAATAGAAAATTCCAGCAGATCGACGTTGTAGAAGGGCAAGCGGGTGTCGACACCCGCCGCTTGGCTACTCAGCGCCAGGACCTCAAGTGCAGTCGGTATAATTGGACTGCTCAATATCTCCTCGTGGAGCATTCGCTCGTCGTGAATGAGTCGACTTGCTACTGACCGGTGTACGTAACGATCGGACGGTAGAACCGCAGCTGCATCATCAGACAAAAAGCCGGAATCCACCGATCGCGCACTTGTTGTATATCGAGAAAGACGTGTGAGAAAGGGACGAAACTGGGGCTTATGAGAAAGATAGCGGGCGAAATGCAGCAGACGATTGTCGCCGTAGAGTCCCGCGCTTGCGGCAGTCTCACCCCACAGTTTCCGCCATTGCCCAGCCTTCGCGAGTTCATTCAAGCGGCCGAAACCAAAGGATACAATTTCATCGCCTCCGTGGCCGGAAAGAACCACCTTCGAGCCAGATCGTCGTGCTTTATGAAGAAGTTGAAATGCCACTGATTGGCCCCGTGGAACATGCGGCCCGTCAACGGCGCGCAACCAGAAATCCATATCCGCAAGCGGGTCGTGACGGTCGGCAGGAACTTCTTCGGGAATGATTCCGGTTTGGCCTGTGAGAGCCGCGAGGTGAGGCCCGTCGCACCATGCGGACGTTTCATGATAGGTAAGGGACAAGGCCCTAATGCCCGTGGTGCCATTTAATGATACAGCTGATGCTGCCAGAGCCGACGAGTCAAGGCCTCCACTGAGCAACAAAGTGGTTTGTTCTGACCGTAAACACGACCGAACTGACTCATCGAAAAGCTCACGAAAATGCTCTGCGGGCTGTTTTGGCGCGGGACGAGTTGGAACGTCTGAAAGGGACCAAAACTTTTCTTTCTGTGCGCCTGCACGGTCGATACACATCCAGTGAGCGGCCGGGAAACGTGTTACACCTTCAAAAAAGGTCCTCTCATTTTCTAGACAGGCGTCGGCAACGAAATCGGCAAGCATCATAGTGTCATCTGGCAACGCGTGCTGCAACATTGCGCGTAGAATTTGCGAACTTCGACCAAAATATAGTGCGTTGCCGTGACGAGCGACAAAAAGCGGGGAAACGCCCAGTTGGTCTCGTGCAGCGTAAACGATACCCGTCAGGGGATCATGCAAAACGAAACCGAACACCCCACGCAACCGTTGAGCTAGGCCATTTCCCCAGCGACGCCAACCGGCTGCAAAAAGATGTTCGATAGAACACTCGGGAGGCAACTGGCAGGCTTGCGCGATGCTCGCATGATTATCGATGCGGATCGCAGAAGACACGACCAGTAGGCGGATATCACTGCGCGCATCGGACTGAGGGTGAAAATCAGAAAAATCCACCCGGCATCCGGCCTGGTCGGCTCTGCCCGTTATCATAGATCCACTATCGGCATAAAAGTTGTGACTTCTTCTAGCTTGCCTCCGATAATTATAGAACCATGTGCAGTTACCCACGCGTGAGCTTCAAACGAGCCATCGCTCTGTGTTTTGACGCCAATGCGGATCGTGCATTCTATCCCTTCGCGTGCAGCAAGATACCGCAGCGACAATGCTTGCGTAAGACAGGAAGCACCTGGGACGCATCGCGCGGTAAGATCCACAGCATCGGCCAACATTTGAATGGACAAGAACGGTTCGTTGCGTGGCGTTAGGGAAGCAATGCGCTTCAGAACCGTGCGATAACTGCCGAACCAAAGAGTGAGGCGAATTCCGACCAACACGAGCCAAGTCTTGCTGAGAAGAAACCAGTGCCTGCGCCAGAGTTGGCAAAACTGCACGAACCGGTCAATCTAGTCGCAAGACGAGGCCGGCCTCCTCGAAGGAGCCGATAACCTCCTTGGTATCAGCAAGGCACTGCGAGCGATCTACCTCAAACTTCTCGAGCATCTGCTCGGCGACTTGCACTACGCTCGAACCTTCGCCGATTAATTCCCACAACAAAGCGGCTGTACCATTGAGTTGATAATAATTGCTCGACGCCATGTCGAGAAGCGCTTTGCCGCCGTCAAGATTACACGCAACAACGTCCGACGTCTGCGAAAACCTATCCTTGTCTCCAACCGGTTTCATACCGCTACGCTTATCTCGACCGTACCAAAAAACAACAAATAAACGAAGAGGGGGCAACGGCCATCGCCGCCGCCCCCTCTATATAACTCATTTATCTGAAATTAGGACAAAGTGAGCTCACCGAGCGGAACACCGCTCTGGAATGGCGCATCCAACCGCGTACCAGTCGCGGTGTTCTTGGTTGCACCCTCAATCGATCCGATCTTTTGAAAAACCGGACGTTCATAGGTTGCTTTCGTTTTCATAAAGAATACCACTTCCTAGAGTTGCTAAATATACTGGCCGAACCGCATTCCTCGAGAATCGACTGGCAGTTAGTGTACAATTAGGTTAACATATTAGCAACCATTTTGTGCATCGCAGCATCAAAGTGATGAAATCTGGATTTGTGTCCCGAGCTGGGCCATATTGGCATTCGCCAGCAAGCAGGTTGAATGGCTCTCTTGTACCCTAGGGTAATGGCTCCTTATACCCTAGGATCGGGCGCGATTTCATCTCGCTCGCGTCAGCTGAGTGATTCCGCCACGATCAGAATCCAGTCTAAAAGACCAGGTGAGGAAAAAGAGCTTGAATTTAGACAATCGCGGAGTCGGAAGCCACCGAAAGCCTCGCGACAAAGAGAGCAACGAGGATGGGGAATTAGCGATATGCCTTGCCTTAGTCGCAATCCTGACTGCAGCCCTGCCCCATCGGGCGGACTTGGAATTGCCAACAAGTATCGATTGGCCCAGCTTGCTGGCTATAGCGCAGAAAACCAAAACCTTTGGTCTGCTCCGCAAAGGATTGCAAAATCTGCACGTAACGCCTTCTGGTTCTGCTGCAGCTTACCTGAAATCTTCACAGGAAGAGATACTACGGCTCAATCTCGCCAATATTGCTCGCGCCGTCAGAATAGTAAGAACTCTAGAAGAAGCGGGCGTTGGCGCGTTGGTGCTGAAGGGGCCGCTTCGTTCTGAGGAGGTCTATGGAATGTCGGACATGCGCAGTGCATCCGATATCGACATTCTCGTTCGCCAAAGCGAGTATCGCCATAGTATTGCCGCATTACGAGAGCTTGGTTACTCCTGCCTTGTAATGATGGAGGATCGTTGGTGGCACGACTTTCTCGGCGAATCTCCCTTCGTAAATTTCAGCTCACCAGGTCCATCGATAGATTTGCATAACCAACTTCAGCAGCCTGGCGGACCGTACCCCAGCAATGTGGAGGATTTTTTCAATGCTTCGCAATTGCGCTCCGTAGGTCGACAAAACGTGGCCATCCTGTCATGCGAGCATGCACTGATCTTGACAGCCATCAGCTTTTGCAAAGCCGTGCGCTCCGGTGACCCATGGCTATCGTACGCTCACGAACTCAGGTACTGTCTGCTGACCCCGGGCGGAATTGAGCTTCAACAATTGCGGGCGTGCGCTAAGTCACAAGGCGTTTTGCGGCTTTTCGATCATTTTGAAAATTGGACTACGGCATTGTTTGATAAGGACAATTCCTATCCTTCGAGTGAACCCGAAAGCAAATATGGTGATCTTGTGCTCTCAAGTTGTGGGTTCAAACGCCTGCCTCCTTTTGGGCGGACAAAAGCAATGTGGAGATGGTCTGACGGTGAAGGCGTCAGTCGAATGAAGACGTTCGTAAAAATCTTCACGAGAGATTTCCGGAGTAAGCTAGCATTTCGCAAATCATCACAGCCGGCGATTATCTCTAATCGCGATAAGCAAATATGCTGGTGAGACTGGGAGTTCCTGCGCAGTAAGTTGCCCTGATGACGGATGATTTGTCAGATATGAAAATTTGTATGTTCTTTCAGATAGACATGCATGTATTCAACGTCTTGGAAGATTTCTTGAGACTGCCTGCATCTCAACATCGTCAGACTTCGTAGCTTCCCCGCAACCTGAAGCATCAGGCCGTGCCTCGGCCTAGAAGAAGGGCAGGTTCGGGAACATACGCTGGCACGATTCGCGCATTTTCCGCGATCTTTTAAGACCTTGGTCGGGCAATTTCGGTCCACACAAGGAGAGATACTATAGATATGGTTCAGACAAGGAAGTTCGCAAAAACCCTGCTGGCAGGCGACTGCATTGGGTCATCTTGCTGCCGCGACGGGCGTTCGATCCGTCGCTGTCGGTGAAGCTGCAAATGCATCGGGCGATGGCGCCGTTGCCTTGGGCAATGAAGCCATTGCCTCTGGCGTCAATTCTGTTGCCATTGGGAATGGGGCTACGGCAACTGCCGATGGCCAGGTGGTCGTCGCCAGTCTCGATATGAGCACCGGCGTGCAAACCGGCCCGATCAACTTCGTCACGGCAGACGCGAATGGCACCCTCGGTCTGAGTTCCGCAATGGGTCTCACGGGGCTTGCGAGCAATAACGACGTGATGGCCAATACAGCTGCAATCGACGTAAATTCCGGCCTTATTGCCACGAATACGGCAAACATCGGGGCGAATGCGGCGGCCATCAGTGAACTGCAGGGACAGAATGTGGCCTTGTTTGATCTCGCCAACGAAAATGCCGCCGGCATTCGTGAAGCGAATTAGATCAATGAGGGCTTCGCTCGAAGAGGGTGGACTCGAGGTGGCGACGCCCACGCCTAACCGATACGTTCATCGGCTCGTTCTCTACGTACAGAATTGCCAGTTCGATCAAACAGTTCGGTGATTACCCGGTGATTGCCAGTAGAGATCTTAAAGCTCAGAAACTCCCATATTAGATAATAGTTTCCGTGCTTTGTCGTGGTTCTGTATATGAAGTCTGGTACTTTCGATTCAGACGACGCTGATACGGCGGTTTTTGGTAAAAACCTGAGCTTTTGCAGGCTTTTGCCTACTCCACCATTTTCGATCTCTCGCCACGAATTCCGCTAAACGAACGGGCCGTTGCCGAACTCGATCGGAAGGTGGGCGGCGCGAACTGTCGAAGAAGGGGGGCGTTTTTGCCACATCAAGCAGGGTAGGGTTCACCGGCTACGCCAAGGGCAAGAAGAAACTGGACGGCCTCATTGAGCAAAAGCTTGGCGAGCCGCTACCACCCTGGCGCGTGCACAACCTTCGGCGCACGCTTGCGACCAACTTCCAGCGCCTAGGCGTAGGCTTCGAGGTCACCAAAGCAGGCTTAAACCATGTCAGCGCTCTCTGTTATGCAGCCCTAGGCAGTCAAATTTCTTAGCGCCCAATCTGACAAATTAAGAGGCAGAATTGCTACTGAAGGAGAGCTCGCTGAGAGCGCGCTTAAGTCGTCATATCTTGCGAATTCTCGCTTAGCTAACCTTGTGCGAATCGGTTGATGCCCGTTTCGCCCTACGCTCTGAATGGCGCTGGCGCCTCTTCTCCAGCAGCTCAGCATCGACGGGAGCATCCAGCATTGTATCGGCCATCACTGCGCCCCGTTCGCCAATCGGACGATCCTCACCAACGGTCGTATCCACATGGGTCTGCCGCTCTATCTCTGCATTCAGTAGCGCACCGACCAAAATGGCGTAGCTTGTCAGGAACAACCACATCAAGAACACCACGATTGCCGATAGCGAACCATAGGTAGCGTTGTAATCGCTGACATAGCGGACATAGAGCGAAAAGCTGAACGACACCGCGACCCATGCGAAGGTCGCTAACAGTGATCCGGGCGAGAGCCAGCGCCACTTCGCCGATCGACGGTCCGGACCGTAACGCATGATTAGCGCAAAACCGGTGGTGCCCAGCACCATTGCCAGAAACCAGGCGAGCAGCTTGTAGAACCCTTCTGCCACAGGCCCAATCAAATCGCCCGTCTGCGTTTGAAGCCATGTTACGACACCGCCGCTGACCAAACCGGTCAGTGCGATCATAACAGCCGCTGCAGTCAAGCCAATGGCTTGCAGCGTCTTGGAGATGATGTTGCGCGATTCGCGTTCCGAGTTGATTATGTTGAGCGCGCCGATCAGTCCGTTGGCCGCACGCATCCCCCCGAAAATGGCGAGAGCGAGAGAAAGAAACAGGGTAAGGCCCGTCACCCCCGAACTGGTGGTGACAACTGCGAGTAATTGTTCTTCAATCATACCGGCGGCTTCTGCCGGAACCAGCTCCACAATGGTCATCATCTGGCGCTGCACGGTGTTTACATTGCCCAGCAGACCATAGGTCATCACTGTAGCGGCCAGCAGCGGCGTAATTGCAAGGAACACGAAGAATGCCGTGCCCCCGGCCAGCAGGGGCAAATTGTGGAATCCCATCATTATCCACATTCGCTTGACGATTTGCTTCCAGGCGGCCCACGGCAGGCCAAGCGGGGAAGCGGCATTTGCGCCGGGCGGGCTATCGTCTATAGGCTGTCGCTTCATAGTGAGGTATTAGCCCTTTCGTATCATGCTGAAAAGGCACCGGTTCTTATTCCGGTTGCCTGATGCGTTTCATACGCAGGAAAGAACCAAATTCGTAGATCCAATGGCGGTAGCAACGACAGGTTTCATCTTTCGCGCCCGCCTTCGTGGCGGGCTCTCCGGATTAGTTATCGCAGTGGCTTGGCTATCTGCGCAAACGGCGCTCGCGCAAGATGATGGCCAGCAAGACGATGAAGGAGAGCTGGAAGCTGGGGCGATCCCCGTTCCGTCGCCTCCGTCCGGAGCAGGATTGCCACCGGTCGAGGAGATAATCTCCGACGAGGAATTTAGCAACGAGATACCGGAATTGGGGGAGGACGACCCCGAATTGCAGTCCGAGCTGGAAAGCATCGAAGAATTTGAACGCCGATTCGCTGAAGAAAACCCAGATGCGGATGCGGACACCTTCACAGCTGAGACGTCATTGCTCCTGCCCGAGCTTGTCGATGGCGACCGCAACGAGGAAATCGCTGACGCCCCGATTCGCGATACCGAATTGCTCGAACCACTATCGCCATTGGAGGAATTCGAGGTTCGCGATATCGAGTTCGCTGAAGACGCAAGTGATGACGAAGTCTTGACCGTCGAATATGGCATCGCCCTAAATGGCCTTGAAGAAGCCGACGAACAGACCGAAATCGATCTCGCTGGAACGTTCAGAGGCCTTTCCGCGCTTGAGAACAATGGTGGCGAGGTCTCGAACGTCGCGATGCTTGCGGCGCGGGTAGAGGAGGACAGCTTCCTGCTCCAGCGGTTGCTACGCTCCGAAGGCTGGTATGATGCGAAGGTCGAGACGAGTATCGAACGATCCGAGGCGGAAAACGGACAACCGCTGACCGCTATTTTGAATGCCGCGCCGGGCACGCGTTTTGTATTCTCCGACATTGTCATCGAAGCACAGCCGACCACCCCGACCGATCTGATTCGCGAGAATCTCGCCTTGCAGGTTGGAGAGCCGATTATCGCCACGCGTGTACAGGGGGCCGAGGCGCAGGTTGCCGTAGCCTTGCCGCAACAAGGCTATCCCTTTGTGAAAATCGGGCAGCGGGATATTCTACTGGATCAGGAAACATCGGACGGCGTCTATACATTGTCCGTCGATACCGGGCCGCGCGCGCGGTTTGGCGGGTTTACCACCATCGGCGACCTGGCTTTCGATGCAGAGCACATTGGTGTTCTGGCGCGGTTCGAGCGCGGCGAATTGTATGACAGCCACAAGGTGGACGATCTGCGTGATGCGTTGGTCGCTACCGGCCTGTTCAATACCGTCACGGTGCAACCCGAACAGACTGGCGAAGTGGCAGAAGACGATACCCAATTCGTCAGCATCGCAGTCGAACAGAATGCCGGGCCGCCACGTTCGCTGGGGGCCAGCGCCGGTTTTGGCACCGGACAGGGCTTCCTGCTGGAAGGCAGCTGGACCCATCGCAACCTTTTCCCGCCCGAAGGTGCGTTAATCGCTTCGGCGGTGCTTGGCACGCAGGAACAGGGTGCTGGCGTGACGTTTCGCCGGTCAAACGCCGGTCGCCGCGATCGGACGGTAGAAATCGGACTGAACGCGTCGCACACAAATTACGATGCATTCGAGGCGTTTACTGGTCGGCTGGGCGGGCTTATCAGCTATTCCTCCACCCCCCTCTGGCAAAAGCGTTTCACCTTTGCCTATGGCGCAGAAGTCATCGCGTCGGTCGAGGAAAGCTTCGACTTCGATCTGGGCGAGCGCGTGGATCGGACCTACTTTATCGGCGCGCTGACGGGCCAGGCCGGCTTCGACACCACCACCAGTCTGCTTGACCCTACCAGTGGCTTTCGCCTGCGCGCATTCGTGCAGCCTGAAGGTTCGTTGCAGGACGGATTCAGCCCTTATGTTCGCGGCATATTGGATAGCTCGGCCTATTTTCCCATCGGCGATTCTATCGTGCTGGCGAGCCGCTTGAGAGTCGGCTCGATACAGGGGGTGGACCGGTCGGACATCGCACCATCACGACGTTTTTACGCAGGCGGCGGCGGCTCTGTGCGTGGCTTTGGCTTCCAGCAACTTGGCCCCAAGGTGCAGGAACGCAATCCGGATTTCGATCCAGACGATCCAGAGGAGACCGCAGACGAATTCGACCTGAACCCGATTGGTGGACTGGCCGTGAATGAGGTTGCTGCCGAAGTGCGCTACCGCTTCGGTGATTTCGGCGTCGTCGGTTTTGTCGACGCAGGGCAGGTCTATGAAGGCTCGACCCCGGATTTTTCTGGCCTGCGTTACGGGGCAGGCGTCGGCGGTCGCTATTATACCAATTTCGGGCCGCTGCGTTTCGATATTGCCATGCCGCTGGACAGACAGCCAGGTGAAAGCTCTTTCGCCGTCTATATCTCGATCGGGCAGGCGTTCTGATGGTCGAGGATATTGCGACGATCGAAACCGAAGATCAGCCGAGGGCCGAAAGGCCGCAAAGTCACCGATGGAAGACCGTCGGGAAAATACTGGTGTTCATACTGTTGGGGCTGATCCTGCTGATTGGCACAGTGCTGCTTGGCATAAACACAGATCCGGGCCGCAAATTTGTCGCCCAGCAGATTGAGGCGCTCGAATTCGAGAACGGTATGGCTATCGGGATCGAGGAGATTGACGGCTCGCTCTATAGCGAGATGAGTATTCGTGGGCTGACGATTTCAGACCCGCAGGGCGTTTTCTTCCGCTCGCCCGAAGTGGTCATGGATTGGCACCCCTTCGCTTTCATAAACAGCCATATCGATATCGATGCGCTGACGGCCGAGACGATGGTGCTGGAACGGCTGCCGGAGTTCAACGAAACCCCACCGACCGACGGACCGCTCCTGCCCGATTATGATATCGATATCGATCGGGTGGAGATTACCGAGTTCATGGCGGAGGCTCCCGTATCCGGCGAGCCCCGCGCCGCCACACTGTCCGGCTATGTGCATATTGCCGATGCGCGGGCGAAGGTGAATTTGAACGGTGCGACCGTCGCAGGTGCAGGGCGAGCTGGCGGTGATCGTATCGCCTTGATGCTCGACGCAGTTCCCGAAGAAAAAAAGCTGGATCTCGACCTCGATCTCCAGGCACCCGGAGACGGCGTGATCGCTGCGCTTGTCGGGTTGACCGAGCCGCTTGATCTGCAACTTAAGGGAGATGGTGACTGGGCCGAGTGGAACGGCACGCTAGACGCAGACTTTGGCGATGCGCCGCTTGCCGATCTTGAGTTGGCGGCACGTGATGGCACGTTCAGGATCGTCGGGTCGGCCCTACTGCAAAAATTCGCACCGTCTTCCACCGCGGCATTGCTGGGCGAGGTCACCAATATTGACATCACCACCGCGCTGGAGGAACGCCGTGCGACAGTCGCGGCTCAGATATCCAGCGATGCGTTCAACCTGGACGCCAATGGCGAAATTGATCTTGGAGCGAACAGTTTCGATGATTTCACGGCAGTCTTCGTGCTGCTTGAGCCCTCTACTCTCGCTCCAAACCTCCGAGGACGCGGCATCCGTGCGATGCTGATGATGGATGGCGCTTTCGCCACGCCTGCGGTGGAATACGATATCCGTGCCACGCAGATCGTGATGAACGATATGGGTATCCAAGATCTGCGCGCGCAGGGCCGAACCGAAGTTAATACGGCGAGCATGATTGTGCCGGTCTCGGCGACAGCTAAACGTATAACCGGCCTCGACATGGTAGCAGGCGGAAAGCTTGCCAATATCCGGCTTGACGGCGATATCGCAATCGAAGGCACGCGTATCCTGTCGGACAACATGCGCCTTCGTTCCGACCGTATTGATGCGACGCTGCTCCTGTTGGCCAATACGGCAGAGGGACTCTATACTGGCGCAGTCGATGGGCGGATCGATGACTACCGGCTGGAAAGCGTCGGCATATTCAACTTTAAAACTGACATGGAATTGCAGGCACGCGCGAATGGAGCCTTCGCCCTGACCGGAAAGGTTCAGGCGCGTTCTACCCGATTGCTAAATGAATCCATGCGCGAGTATCTCGGCGGCAATCTGACCGCCTCCAGCGACATTGCCTACGGAACGGACGGCATTGCCCGCTTTGCCAATTTGCGAATGAATTCGCCTTTGCTGCGGGTTACTGACGGGCGTGGGGCCTATAATACCAACGGCCATATCAACCTGACTGCCAGCGCGATATCGGAACCATACGGGCCGGTAGATGTGCGCGTGGCCGGCACCCTTACCAACCTCAACGCCACCATAAATGCGCAGAGTCCGGGCTTGGCTATCGGTCTCACCAATCTCACTGCAAACATTCGCGGCGATAATGGCGATTACCGCATCGATGCCAGCGGGAACACCGATTACGGGTCATTTACGGCCGATGCTACCGTAACGACCGCTAGCGATCCGTTGGCTCTCACCATCAGCCGAGCGGACTTTGCCGGGATCGCTTTGTCAGGACGGGTGCAGCAGAGTGCCGCTGGGCCTTTCGTGGGGCAACTGGATGCCAATGGCCGCGGACTTGGCGGCATTGTAAGACTGGAGGCGACGGGCGAATATCAATCGGCTGTCGTCAACCTGCGCGCCAACAATACCAGGCTAGGCGGACCTTCCAACATCCGCATCGGTTCTGCGATCGTGGATGCCGAGGTGGTTCTTTACGAAACGCCGCAATTGGTGGCCGATATCCAACTCGCCGACACCACTTATGGCGCGTTCAATATCAGCATTATGCGTGCGCTAGTCGATTATCGCGGCGGTCGGGGCAATGCCAAATTGCTGGTAGAGGGGACCAACGGCGTGCCGTTCCGAGTTTCCGCCAACGCCGATCTGCAACCCGAGCTGTGGCGCGCATCGCTGCAAGGTAGAGCGCGCGGAATCACGTTCCGAACGACCGCTCCTGCAAGGATCATCCCGGCTGAGAGAACGTATAAATTGCTCCCGACGAATATCGATTTTGGGCAGGGTAGCGTCCGGCTCGCGGGTGAATATGGCGAGGGGTTGAAGGTACAGAGCCGTCTGGATTCCTTCGATCTGGCAATCGCCAACGCTTTCCAGCCCGGTTTGGGACTTGGCGGCACGGCGACAGGAAGCCTCGATTTCGCGCAAGCCTCCCCAACCAGCTTTCCCGTTGCCGATGCGCGGCTGCGGATTGCAGACTTCACCCGCACCACGGCAGTATCGGTTAGCCAGCCGGTCAATGTCAGCTTCGTCGGACAGCTGCAAAACAGTGGTAGTGCAGCGCGCGCGGTCATCCGACAACGCGGCAGCGTTATCGGGCGCTTGAATGCGGCGCTCACCCCAGTCCCGCCCGGTAATGGAGGGTGGACTGAGCGGTTGATGCTGGCACAATTAGGCGGTGGCATTCGCTATAATGGCCCCGCCGATACATTGTTCTCACTAACGGGGCAGGCAGACCAGAGACTGTCAGGCGCGCTGGGCGTGGCTGCGGACTTTACAGGCCGCGTATCCGCGCCGGAGCTAGCCGGGATTGTCCGCGCCAATAATCTTACCTACGAAAACCAGACCTATGGCACGCGGCTGAGCAATATGGCGCTACGCGGGCGTTTCACTGGCGACCGGTTGGAAATCGAGCAGTTGCAGGCCAATGCAGGTGATGGCACGGTGTCGGCCAGCGGCTATGTCAGCCTAGCCGCCGATCGTGGCTATCCAATGGATGTGCAGGTCGATTTGGATGAAGCGCGGCTTGCGCGCAGCAGCGCCATCGACGCGACCGCGACGGGCAATCTCTCCCTAACCAAATCCGCCGGGCAAACCGCTCTGCTTTCGGGCCGTATTCTCCTGCCCGAAACGCGCTATGAGATCATCCGCCAAGGTGCCGTCGAAGTGCCTGAGCTTCAGGGGGTGCGCTTCAAGCCACCGCGCGGTCGACCGCGTGTGACCGGTGATGAACCAGCCACCCCATCGGGGGGCGCTTTCGACTTGTTACGATTGGACATCGCCTTGGTCGCGCCGGAAAAGCTCTATGTGTCCGGTATGGGGCTGGAAAGCGAATGGAGCGCAGATATGCGCATTCGCGGTACCAGCGCCATGCCGAGCATATCGGGCGGGGTTGAATTGGTGCGCGGGACACTCGGCTTCGCAGGTAAGTCTTTCGATCTGATCGAGGGCAATGTCCAGTTCACCGGGGGGCGCGAGCTTGATCCGCGTATTACGCTCGTTGCGAGCGAGGATATCGAAGGCATCACGGTCAACGTTAATGTCAGCGGCAAGGCATTGGACCCGCAAATTGCCTTTTCCAGCACGCCCGGCCTGCCGCAGGACGAGATCATTTCACGTATTCTGTTTGGTAGTTCGGTCGCGAATCTTTCAGCCATTCAGGCTGTGCAACTGGCAGCCTCGCTCAATTCGCTTCGCGGCGGCGGCGGCGGGCTCAACCCACTGGGCACATTGCGTTCGGCGACAGGCGTTGACCGCCTGCGCATCCTCGGTGGGGACGAAGCCAGTGGGCGCGGCACCGCGCTTGCAGCAGGCCAGTATCTGACCGACGACATTTACATCGAGATCATCACCGACGGACGTGGTTTCACCGCAACCCAGCTCGAAGTGGCGCTGACACCGGTGTTGTCCGTGCTCAGTCAAGCAGGCGGCAGCGGCGGAACGAATGTGAACGTACAATACCAGATCGAGTATTAATGCGGCCCGCAATCGTCCTGCTTGTTTTGGCTGCCGGTTTACTGGCGGTGGTCCTCCTTCGAAAGGAGCGGGAAGCCAGCTTCGATGCGCGCTATGACCGGACCGAAGAACGTATCCGCGTTCTGGCCGATGACATCACTGAAGATCTAAGCGAAACCGATGAATGACGTCTTGTGAAATCGAAAACACTAAGAAAACAGACCTCCGCCCAACCTCATGCCAGAAGGTTGGACACAAGGGATGACCGTGCCACACGTGATATGTAGCTGACCGCCTTAGGTTAAAACGCGGCTACGAAGTTGCCAGTTCGCTTTCGGGGTCCTCAGCGCGAAATGCGCCTCTGACAAAGGGGGCAACCTAAAGCGGAAAGTCCGTTTTCGGTTAAAAATCAGTCATTGCAGAGAAAACGCGACGAAAAACCTCACAAGTCAAAACAGTCCGTGATCATGTTGGCACGGGGTCAGCGGCCACTTGGCATTGGGCTAATTCGTTCCGGAAAAGGTAGGGCCGCTCACTGCGTTCATGCGTCCAACCGAAATTGTCGATCGCGCATGCTTGCCGAATGATGGGCCTACGCCTCCGCCTTTTTTACAGATGTTGGCGATGGTAAGATTGTGCAATAACCTGCGGTAGAAGCTTTTCAGTCATCCTAGTGTCGACCTAGATTTCATTGGGCGTTTTGCTCCGCGTCCTCTTCAAATTTGAAGAGGAACATTTGGTCGCCTCAGAGCTCGGTTGGTCTTAGCCCCTGCCCCACGACTTATCATACTGTTTACGTAACGATTTGATTATTAACTTGCTGCTGGACGTTTAGCTAGTATTGCAAAGTCTTAGATGGTCAAAATAGTGCAACCCTCACCAGCAGACCGGCGAGCCCGTCTCGAGAATGCGCTTCAACAGGTCGCCGACGGTGATCGTCAGCCCTTGCGTCTGATCTTTGATCTGACATCGTCGAAGTTATTGGCAGTGATCCTGCAGATCGTTCGTGAACGCGATGCCGCAGAGGATGTACTGCAGAATGTCTTTATCAAGGTCTGGCAAAGTGCCGGGCGCTTCGACACGACCCGCGCAAGCCCGATCACCTGGCTCTGCACTATCGCACGAAATTCAGCTATAGATTCGGTGCGCAAATCCGGGCGACGTGGTGAGGTTTCAGACGATGTCTTGCCGGATATCGAGGATGAAACGCCTGACGCTGAAGACATGCTGTGCGATGCAGAAGAAAGTGCGAGACTGCAGGACTGTCTCGATAGCCTCAAGTCCGATCATCGCAAATGCATTCGCATGGCGTTTTTTCGCGGCTACACACACACCGAGCTATCGCAGGTGCTCGATGTCCCCCTGGGCACTTTGAAGAGCAGGATTCGCCGCGGGCTTGCCAGCCTTAAGGGTTGCCTTGAAGGTGTCGCAAATGGATAACATCGATCCCGATGACCGCAGCATCATCGCAGGCGAATATGCCTTGAGCGTGCTGGAAGGAGAGGATCTCGCGATAGCGCAGCGTCTGTATCTGTCGAACCGCGACTTTGCCGATAATGTACGCTGGTGGCGCTATCATCTGGGCCAGATGGCCGAAGCTGCGGGCACGTACGAGCCTTCCGCCGATGTCTGGCCCGCTATCGAAAGGCGAATTGGCGAATTTGATGGCGGTGAAAGCCCTGGCATTCACCGTCTCGAACAACCGAAGGCGAAGAACATTTCCGTCTGGGGTCTGGGTTTTGCGATGGCGGGTGCAGCAGCGGCAGCAGCAGTGTTGACCTTGCTCCTTGTTCAGCCAGCAGGACAAGGCCCCATCACGCCGATAGAAACCGCTGCGCCGATTTCCGGACCGCGTCTCATTGCGCAATTGCAAAGCGAAGATGGTGCGCTGGTTCTGGCGGGACTCGTTGATTCTGCCGCACAGGAGCTTTCACTGAACATTGAAGGCTTTGCTCCCGGTGATGGGCAAGCGACCGAATTGTGGGTCGTGCCGGCAGGCGGCGCTCCGCAATCGCTCGGCCTGATTCCGGCAAGCGGTCTGTTCGAACGTGAGCTGACAGAGACCGAGCGTGAAGCGCTGGTCGCCGGCGCCTCGCTTGCTGTAACCTATGAAGATGCTTCAAACGCGCCGCACTCGGCACCTTCTACCGAAATTCTCGTTATTGGTGGTCTAACAAGCGTTTAGCGCGCCGATCAGCATAGATCCGCGTCAGAATTTGGTTTCGAGCTGTAAGGCCGGTAATTTAATTCTGTCCTTATGCATCCGCCTGCCTCCTTATGACGTAGCTCCCTCAGCGCCCGGAAGACCGGAGCGCATCTTGCGCCGGATAAATGTGTTGTCCGGCACCAGAAGCTCAGGGAGATCGATATGAGACAAAGAACCAAAGTGTTGGCAGGGACAGCGGGACTTGCTCTCGCAATCGGTGCCTCACAAATTCTGCCAGGCTTGGGATTGACGGCCGCCGACCACCTCGACCCACCCGACCGGACCGATCCTAATGTCGACAGTACGCCAGACCGCGCGGCGGACATTGCCGATCTATATGCCTGGCACACAGCCGACACCGTCAATATCATCCTTACTTTTTCTGGACCCCAGGCGACCGATCAACCCGCCAATTACGATCCCGATGTTCTGTACACGGTGAACATTTCCAATGCTGGATCGCGTGTAGACACGGAAATCCCGATATATATTCGCTTCGGCAACGGTCCAACGGCAGGCCAGGCAGGCGTACAAGTCAGCAATGTGCCCGGAACGACCAGCCCGATCGTAGGTGCCGTGGAAACCGACATCGCTCGAAATGGCGTGAAAGTGAGAGCCGGACTCTTCGACGATCCTTTCTTCTTCGACCTTCAGGGATTCATGGACACTGCAAACACCGGGACGCTCAGCTTCATGTCGAACCGGGATTTTTTCGCCGGTCAGAACCTTACCGGTGTGGTCCTTTCAATCCCGCGTAACCGGATCGAAAATGGGAATAATCTGATCGACATCTGGGCGGAAACCTCGCGCTTTGGAGGACAAATCTGATGACCAATAACAAAACCCTCAGGGCGCTTTCACTGGCTCCGGCCATGCTCGCTCTCACATTGCTTTCGGGCTGCTTCGATGATGATGACGATAGTGAAGATGTGATCGTCGTGCCGTCCGCAACACCTACACCGACCCCGGCACCAACCAATGCGAATTTTGATGTCACGCCATGTCTTGAACAGGCCATTCCGGGCACTGGCTTCACAGTTGCCGAAGCGGTGGTTCCGGATACCTTGACCCTCAATTTTGCTGCCGGGGCGGGTTTCCCGAACGGTCGATTGTTGCAGGACCCGGTAATCGATGTGACGTTAGCCGTAATATTCCTCGATCTTTCAGTGCATAGTCCGGCAGCGCTTGCCACATTGCCTCTGAATCCATCGGAAAACGACGTTGCATTCCCAGATAGCTTCCCGTTCCTTGCCGCAGCGCAAGGCTCTCCACCGATTGCAGCGCCAGGAGGAGCGTCCTTCACTTTCCGAACTGACGATCCCTCGACCTATGTTCGTGTAGACAGAATGGGCATGCCTGCCGTTTCCACCGCATTGATCGGAACCGACAGGAAAACCGCCTATAATGATGCAAGCCCGGCAGACGATGTTGCCGGCAAATTCGTGCCTGACCTGTCAGCCCAGCTGACCGGGCTGACAAATGCCCTTGCCGATGATCTGACAGACGCCGGCCTTACGCCTTGCGCTAAGCCGGCTTAAATGGTTCGCCGCTGGCCTTTGGGGCATGTCACGCACAGCGGCAGCGCCCGCAGCCGCGGAAGGTCGGGTGTCATTCGCACACTCGCCATTTCCGCGGCTGCGGCCACGTTGATTTTCAGCGCGGACCTCCTGCTTGATGACAACGATCAGGGCGTAGCGGCAGCAGGTCTTCCGCCTGCGAGTTATGGGCCAGCAAGCTATGCAGCGGAGTTGGCGGCATCCGATCGCCAGATTGCCCTGATGCAGGAACGGGTTGCGTCTGCGCAAGATGAATGGTTGCCGCACGAAACACTTGCCCGCGCTGCACTTTCGCGTTTCAAGCTCAACGCCGATCCCGGGGAACTGGCGCTTGCGGCCAACAGCATACAGCGTTCCAACAGCCTCTCTCCCGAAGGTTCGGGCCCACTCCTGACATCCGCAGAAATCGCGATGGCGCAACATGATCTGAAAAATGCCGAAACTTTTCTCGGCCAGTTTGACCAGATTGTGGTCAGCCCTGGCAAGCCAGCCTTGTCAACGGCAGTGGCGTTGCGCGGCGATGTCTCCTTTTATCATGGCGACATGGAGTTGGCGGAAAGCCTTTACGAAGAGGCCGATGAAATCATCCCCACTCCCGGGACCGCGATCAGAAAATCGATACTTGCCCGTTCTCAGGGCCAGTTCGACGAAGCGATTGCTCTTATCCGCGAAGCGGCGCGGCGCGATCAATTGCGCACCCCCAGGTCGATGGCCTCCTATGAATTGCAGATCGGGATGGTCGAAAGCGCGCGCGGAAATTACGAAGTAGCTGCACAAAGCTATGCCCGGGCCGACGAATTGTTTCCCGGTCACTGGCTGACTCAATTTTATCGTGCCGAAGCGCAAGCCATGATAGATGAACTGACGCCTGCCATAACAACGTTTGAACGCATCGCGACGCAAACCAACGATCCACAGGCGATGGATGCCGCTGCCACGCTTCATATCGCTAATGGAGATATGCAAGCAGCCGAACGGTGGAGCAATCGCTCCGCAGCTGGGTGGCGCACGCGCGTTGAAGCGATGCCAATGGCATATACCGCGCACGCATTTGAAAGCGCACTTGCCTTTGGCAAGCCGGAACAAGCGCTGGATCTTGCACTTCGAAATCTCGCAATGCGGCCATATGGCGAGGCGCATATTCTTGTGGCCGAGGCATTCCTTGCAAATGATCGGCCTGCGCAGGCACGTGCACATCTGCTTCGGGCAGAACAGCAAGGCTGGCGCAGCGCGCCACTATATGCGCGCTTGTCCGAAGCTGAAGCGCAGCTGGGGAACGCTATTGCCTCGAGAACCGCGAGAGCACAGGCGGAGCAGCTGAACCCGCATATATTCAGTCCGAAAATTGGGCGTCTGTGGTTCGGTCATGGTTGACCCTGCGTAGTAAGTTGTCCTGATGATGGATGATTTCTCAAATACGAGAATTTGTATGTTTCGTCAGATAAATACACATATATTCAACGTCTTGCAGGATTTCTCGCGACTGCCTGCATCTGAACATCGTCAGACTTCGTAGCTTCCTCGCAACCTGGAGCACCAGGCTGTGCCTCGACCAAGGCAATAGACAGGTTCGGGAAAATACACTGGCACGATCCGCGCATCTCCCGCGATCTTTCAAAACCTTGGTCTGGCAATTTTGGTCCACACAAGGAGAGATGCTATGAATATAGTTCAGACAAAGAAGTTGGCGATAACCCTGCTTGCCGGAACGGCAGGCGTTTATGCAGCGCCAGCTGCCGCACAGGAAATTCCTGGAGACACCGGCTACGAATGCGTCCTGACCGAAGACGGTTCGACGACCAACACCACAATAGCGAATGCCACCGCTTCAGGAGAAGACGCGCTGGCTTGTGGCGAAGATGCCAATGCGGACAGCTCCTCCACGGTGGCTTTCGGCGGTGAATCCAGCGCCACCGCGCCGGGTGCGACGGCGCTTGGCTGGCAGGCGAATGCGAGTGGCGCGATGGGTACAGCCGTTGGCCACCAGACCACCGCTTCGGGCGCTCAGAGTTTTGCGGGCGGCGAAGATGCGCTTGCATCGGGCAGCAACTCAATCGCTATCGGCAGGGCCGCATTGGCTGACGGGGGTGATTCCATTGCAATCGGCGGAAATCGCGACGGTCTGATGGGCACCCCCACCATCGCAAGCGGACCATCCACGACAGCCGTGGGCGGACAAGCCTTGGCAAATGGACCCGGCGCAACTGCCTATGGCTGGAGAGCGCAGGCCTCAGCCGAACGTGCCACAGCTCTCGGACATCTCGCGACAGCTCAAGGCATACGGTCGCTGGCAGTTGGCGAAAATGCCGATGCGCAAACCGACTTTTCAACCGCAATCGGAAATGAAACGATCGCCAATGGCATCGATGCGCTCGGCGTGGGCGACAGCGCGGTCGCCATGGGCAATTCCACCACGGCCATTGGTGGGGAGAGCCTGGCCAGCACGCCAGGTGCGACGGCGCTTGGCTGGCAGGCTGTTGCCACCGGGGCAATGGGTACTGCCGTAGGGCATCAGACAACAGCTTCGGGCGACCAGAGTTTTGCCGGTGGCGAAGATGCCGTCGCTTCGGGTGACAATGCCATCGCTATCGGGAACTTCGCGCAAGCGACCGGTGGTGATTCAATTGCCATTGGCGGCAATCGCAGCGACGATCCTTCCATGGCCACAATCGCCAGTGGACCATCAACAACGGTTGTCGGCGGGCAAGCATTGGCAAATGGAGCGGGCGCTACAGCCTATGGCTGGCGATCAGTCGCTGATGCCGAGCGCGCGACTGCATTGGGTCATCTTGCTGCCGCGACGGGCGTTCGATCCGTCGCTGTCGGTGAAGCTGCAAATGCATCGGGCGATGGCGCCGTTGCCTTGGGCAATGAAGCCATTGCCTCTGGCGTCAATTCTGTTGCCATTGGGAATGGGGCTACGGCAACTGCCGATGGCCAGGTGGTCGTCGCCAGTCTCGATATGAGCACCGGCGTGCAAACCGGCCCGATCAACTTCGTCACGGCAGACGCGAATGGCACCCTCGGTCTGAGTTCCGCAATGGGTCTCACGGGGCTTGCGAGCAATAACGACGTGATGGCCAATACAGCTGCAATCGACGTAAATTCCGGCCTTATTGCCACGAATACGGCAAACATCGGGGCGAATGCGGCGGCCATCAGTGAACTGCAGGGACAGAATGTGGCCTTGTTTGATCTCGCCAACGAAAATGCCGCCGGCATTCGTGAAGCGAATGAAGGTGCGGCATTGGCGCTTGCGATGGAATCTCCGGTCCTGATGCCGACCGACAGCTTCGGCGTGGCCGGTGGGTTCGGTTATTACAATGACCGGATTGCAGGTTCGGCCAGTGTTGCCGCACGGGTTTCCGACAACGCATATCTTACCGGCGGGATTGGCATCGGTTTTGACGAAGGCAAGGTTGGCGCAAGAGCCGGCTTCCAATCCAGCTGGTAACAGCTTAGTTTGATTGCAGTTACTCCTGTGGACCAGGAGTTTGGGGCCGGGGCGCGAACCTCGGCCCCATTACTGTTACTGACTTGTGTTTCAGCTGGCGCCTTTGCTCGAGCATGGCATTTCAAGAAATGACCGCCTGGATGCTTCGCGTAACAGCCACCTAACTGGTTCTGGTACCAGTAAGATCGCTGCTTGGTGCCACCGCCGCTAGGCCCGCAGCTACCCGCCAGCTTCCGCCATCGCCGAAAACTCTTAAGCCATCATAGCGCTGGGTCTGGCAAATGACCGGATGAAGGATTTCTAAGATCTCTGGAACGTGCCGCAATCACCTTACACTTGATGTGCTACGCTTGATGAGGCCATCGCCGCGACTTTCGTCAGCGGGAAACGCCAATTCCGGTCGAGCGCCCGGTTGGCCTTTCGCAAGCTGGTATTTTCGCTTCCGCAAACGCTGCTTCGGCCGCTTTAGACCTCGAGCATCTCTTTGTCCGCAAGGTTGGCTTAGGAGGGAAGGTGTTCTGCACGCCACCGGAATTCTTTCTGCCTTCCCTCCAAGTCAATAGCCGCCGAGCATCGGCAGCCGGATTGATTTACGCGCGAGTGAGGAATTCACTCACGAGCGAATTGAAACGGTCCTTATGTTCTATCTGCGTCCAATGTCCGCATTTCCCGAACAGATGAACTTCCGCAGTTTCCAGCAATTCGAACAAGCGAAGGCTTGTGCTCATTGGCAGAACGCGATCTTCCCGCCCATGAAGCATCATAGCCGGGCTGGTTATCTTCGCGATTTCATCTTCTGGCGTCGACAGCGCAGAGATATGCTGCTGGCGCGGAGCCGGGAACATGGCACTGAATGCCTCCTGGAAACCCGGTTGGATACTTGCACGGTAACGCATTTCGGCAAGTTCGTCTGACACCAGCGAATTGTCATATGCGAAAATATCGAGCATTTCGCGCATGGCCTCTACTGACGGTTCATAGCCCCACACCTTGTCCAGAGCATCTGTCAGTTCGAATTCAAGGCCGGCCGCGCCCATCAGCACGATACGGCGAACGCGATCAGGATGATTAGCGGCCATCGAAAGCGCGAGCGCCCCGCCAAAGGAATTGCCGATGATGTCAAACTGATCAAGATCGAGCGCATCGGCAAGATCCATCAGGTGCTTCCGCCACCGTTCCAGATTGTAGATGCCGTCGGCCGGGCGTTCTGTATAGCCAAAGCCCAGCATATCGGGCGCGATCGCACGCATGGATTCCGCCAGCACGGGCAGGTTGAGCCGCCAGTTCGCCCATGCAGTAACCCCTGGGCCCGAACCATGTATCAAAATGACAGGATGCCCTTCACCCATATCGTGATAATTGGTTTTCACACCTTGGGCGTCAATGGATTTTCCAATCTCGGGGTTGTCGCTCATTCTTATTCCTTTCTGGCGTCGTCGCGGGAGTTTGGCTTGCGCATGTTCTTCCGCTTTGGATATGCCTGCGACACCGAAATGTTCAGCAGGGACTTCGCGAATAATCACCCGCACCGATTGCGCAAGTGCATCGATGGAATCACGGCTTTGGTCGCTCCTGTGGCAGTCTGTCCAGTTTCATCACCTATAAAATCGGCGTCGTGTCAGGCTTCGACTGTAATAGAGCAGCCACCCAGATTTTGCACTTCCAGGCTGATCGTTTCTCCTACGCTCGCCGGATGTGCCGCCGTCGCTCCGCCCGCCATTATGATATCGCCGGGCTCCAGTGCCTCGCCCCATTCGGCAGTCAGCCGCGTAGCTGAGACCAATGAACGAAGCGGATGGCCCAAGATCGCAGCTGACGAACCGATTTGCGCGGGTCGTCCGTTGACAAGAAGCACCATGCCGAGATTTGAAAAATCAACGCTTGCAGGGTTGTGCCATGCACCCAGAACCAGGCCGGACGAGGAAGTGTTGTCAGCAACAACATCCGGCAGAGCGAACTTGAAGTTTTCAAAACGACTGTCGATCACCTCCATGGCCGGGGCAATCGCCTCGACGGCAGAAAGCGCCTCGACAGGAGAAACCTTGCCCTTCAATCGCTTCTTCAGAAGAAATGCGATTTCGGGTTCAAGCCGTGGATGGATGAAGGCCGACTTCGACAGGGTCCCGCCTTCCTCCAGCAACATTGCGTCGGTCAGGCGGCCCCACGCGGCCTCGTTTACACCGACCTGGACCATTTTAGCCCGGCTGGTCAGCCCCATTTTGACACCGATACGCACCTCTCCACGGGCGATCCGACGCGCGACGGACATTGCCTGGATAGCATAGGCCTCGGAAGTCGTCAGGCCCGGACGACTTTTTGTCAGCTGGGGTATGGCCCGCACTTCGCGTTGAGCATCATCGAGCTGCACAGCGAGGGCTTCCAGATCTTCCACTATGACGCCCCCATGGTCTCACGAGACTTCTGAATATCCAGAGCGACATCGACGATCATGTCTTCCTGGCCGCCGACCATGCCGCGGCGACCAAGCTCCTGCAGAATTTCGCGCACATCGACGCCATATTCTTCGGCCGCCTTTTCAGAATGGCGAAGGAAGCTGGAATAAACGCCCGCATAACCGAGCATCAGGGTTTCCCTGTCAACACGTACGGGGCGATCCTGAAGCGGACGAACAAGTTCTTCTGCGGCATCCATAAGCTTGTAGACATCGCACCCTGTGTTCCAGCCTTTTCGATCAGCTGCTGCGATGAAAACTTCTAGCGGGGCATTACCTGCACCAGCGCCCATACCGGCAAGCGAGGCATCGACCCGCCGCGCACCCTTTTGCACCGCAACAATCGAATTGGCGACACCAAGCGAGAGATTGTGGTGCGCATGCACGCCACGCTCGGTTTCAGGTTTCAGAACGGCGTCATAGGCGTCGAACCTGGCAGCACAGCCATCCATATCCAGCGCGCCGCCGGAATCGGTCACATAAACGCATTGTGCGCCATATGATTCCATCAAGAGCGCCTGTTCCGCCAATTTTTCCGGTTCAACCATGTGGCTCATCATAAGAAAGCCGCATGTATCCATGCCAAGATCGCGCGCAGCACCGATATGTTGACGCGCCACGTCTGCTTCCGTGCAATGAGTAGCGACCCGGACAGAGCGCACGCCAAGGTCATAGGCTCGCTTCAGGTCCGTGATAGTGCAGATACCGGGGAGGATCAGTGTGGTCAGCACGGCCTGGTCAATGGAATCAGCAACCGCTTCGATCCATTCCCAATCGGAATGCGCGCCAAAACCATAATTGAAGCTCGAACCGCGGATACCGTCGCCATGCGCAATTTCAATTGCATCGACGCCGGCTTGGTCAAGCGCGCTAGCGATTTTCCGGACGTGATCTATTCCGTAAAGATGACGGATAGCGTGCATGCCATCGCGCAGGGTCACGTCCTGCACGTAGATTTTGTCCTTCGTCGGATCTTTGATCAGTCCAGTCACAACGCCGCCTTTCTTGGATTTTTCATCATGCGTTCGGCGATAGCCAGTCCCGCAGATGTCATGATGTCCAGATTACCGGCATAAGCCGGCAGATAATGTGCTGCTCCTTCGACCTCGAGGAACACCGTCACCTTCAGGCCTTCAAATTCACCGATTTCCGGTATTTTCAATGTCCTGTTGCCGCCGAACCGCTCAAACTGAACCTTCTGCTTGAGGCGATATCCTGGCACGTATTCTTGTACAGCCCCGACCATCTCGTTCACCGACTTTTCAATTTCAGCTTCATCGCCGCCCATTGACAATGCATAAACGGTATCGCGCATGATAAGCGGCGGCTCTGCCGGATTGAGGATGATGATCGCCTTGCCGTTTTCGGCGCCCCCCAACACTTCCACTCCCAAGGTCGTCGTCTCGGTAAACTCGTCAATATTGGCGCGCGTGCCGGGGCCGGCCGATTTGGAAGCGACTGAAGCCACGATTTCTGCATATGGAACCCGCTCGGAAACCCGGCTGATGGCGTGAACGATAGGAATGGTTGCCTGGCCGCCGCAGGTGACCATGTTCACATTGCTCTTATCGAGATGCTCTTCCCCGTTGATTACGGGGATGCAATAGGGGCCGATGGCCGCCGGCGTCAGGTCCACCATGCGTTTGCCGTCACGCACGCAAAGTTCATTATGGTGGTGATGGGCCCCGGCCGAGGTCGCATCGAACACCACGTCGATATCTTTCCATATCGGCATCGCTACCAAGCCATCCATGCCTTCATGGGTGGTTGAAATGCCAAGCTTCTGGGCTCGGGCGAGACCATCGGACTCAGGATCGATACCGACCATCGCGCCCACTTCGAGGACGTCTGACGTCCGCATCACTTTGATCATTAGGTCTGTGCCGATATTTCCAGACCCGATGATCGCGCATTTCCGTTTGGGATTATCAACCATCTCGTTAGTCACTCCATTCAATCCTGAAAGCAGGCGGTAACTGAGCCCAGCCCGTTGATGCGTGCCGTGACAGCGTCGCCCGCAGCCACTTGCGCCATCGGCCCAAGAGCACCTGTTAAAACAATATCGCCTTTACTGAGGGGGCGACCTTCACGCGCCATGACCTTGGCCAGCCAAAGGCAGGCAGTGACCGGGCTTCCCAGACATGCGATTCCCGCACCGTTCGATATGGGCTCCCCGCGGCGTTCCATCACCATTCCGCAAAGGCGCAAATCGATTTCCGACAGCCGACGTGGGGAATCGCCCAGCACGAACACACCGCTCGACGCGTTGTCGGCAATGGTATCGTGGATGCGGATATCCCAATCTTGAACCCGACTACCCACGACTTCGATCGCAGGCACTGCAAAGTCGACCGAAGCGATAATATCTGCAGAAGTCAGCAATTCGGTATCAAGGATGTCGCCCATGATGAAGGCGATCTCGGCCTCGACCTTGGGCTGCATCACCTCCGACACCGAAATTTCGGTTCCTAACGGTATGTCCATGTCGTCAAACAGCATCCCATAATCAGGCTGCGAAACGCCGAGTTGCGCCTGCACCGATTTCGCGGTCAGCCCGGTCTTGCGGCCCACGATGCGACGACCTTGTCCAAGCCTGCGCTCGGTATTCAGCTCCTGGACTTTATACGCCGCTTCGATTTCACGTTCACCAATCAGGTCGCGGACCGGCGCACACGCTTCGCCCGATTGCATTGCGTCCCACAAACGGTCAGCCGCTTCCGTTATTTCTCGATCCATAGTGGATCCCCCTTCACAGCTTTACGCAATTATTTTTGAGTTCAGTGTAGAATTCAATTGGATGAACAACGCTTTCACTTCCGACACCAGATGCCTTGGCGCGACCAAGTGGCGAGCGCAGATCTTGCAGGGAACAGCCATTCACCCAAAAGATGCCAATATCTCACCGGCGACAGAGGAAAAGCATCCCGCGAAGAACAAGGGCAGAAATCTCCACCTATGGGGCGCAACAATTCCTGACGTTGCGTCATTATACTTCCCTTATAATTTCGGTCGCGCCACCACAACAATTCGCCGCGGATCACATCTGATCTGATTTACTGCTGCAATTATTCGCCTCACCGAGAAATTATTTTGGTCAGGCGGTCACGCAGGCATTTTTTCTTGTCTCATTCCTCGATATCCCACGGAATATCGGTCGGCTTCGACAGAAGAAGATCGCGAACTACATTTTTCCGGACTTTGAAATTAGAGGTTAGCGGGAATTCTTCGTCAGTAAAAAAGACGTGCTTCGGCGTTGATGGACCGTTGAGCTTGTCCCGGCAGAATTCGATCAGATCGGCCGCGCCAACCTGTCCGCCCGACTTGTTGCGGCGGACCACAGCGACAACCGCTTCTCCCCATTCGGGATGCGGAAGGCCGATAACACAGATTGCTGCAACGTCAGGGTGTTTGCCCATGACCCCTTCAACCGATGCCGGATAGACGTTGACGCCACCGGTGATGATCATGAAATTCTTGCGGTCCAGAAGATAAAGATACCCGTCTTCATCCACTTTACCTATATCATTGGTACGTAACCAACCATCCTTCAGCACCTTATCAGTTTGCTCTGGCAGATTGAGATAACCTGCCATCGTCGTTGGACCACGCAGCCAGATCTCGCCAGCTTCTCCTTGAGGAACTGGCTGGGCGCTCTCATCTCGCACCGATATTTCGAAATGGGATGCCGGACGCCCTACTGAAGAGAGCAGTTCAGGCTTTTCAGTAAGTCCAATGCGATGATCTTCAGGTGAAAGAAAAGTAACCCCGCCCCAGGTGGTTTCTGTAAGGGCGTAAACATTCACCATTTCTTTTCCAAAGGTTTCATGAACGCTTTGGATCAGATGCGGGGAAGAAGGAGATGATCCGTATATAATCATACGAACAGAAGACAGATCAAACGGGGTTTTCTTGTTATCTTCTAGAGCCCACTTCAGCATTGTCGGGGCAAGAAGGAACGTCGTTGCCGCTTGCTCCTTCACAGTGTCGAAGAAAGTTTCCCGATTGTAATCCCCGTCGGCAATGATTTGGGCCATACCATTGCCAAGACCGAGAAAGGCAAGAACAACGGCGACCCAGGCGTTGCCGGTAGGCAGAAAAAAGCGATCGTCACGAACGAAACCGAATTCCGCCAGCGCGTGGAGAATCGTCATCGTCACGCCGCCGTTGGTAAGCACCGCGCCCTTTGGTACCCCGGTAGTCCCCGAGGTGTAGCTGTAAAAAAGTGGGTCAGCGCTTGAAAGCGGCGGCATTTCCGGCACGGTTTCGACAGCATTGATCAGTGTTTCCTGATCTTCTTCAAACCCATGCTCGCCGCCAAACCCGATAATTGTAATATCGAGTTGCCTCAAATCTTCCTTGAGCTGATCCGAAAGATCGGCGCATGCTGCATGCACAAAGAAGAACTTGGCGCCTGAATCCTTGAGCACATGCAAAATTTCGGGCCGAGCAAACCTTCGATTTACTCCGACACGGACTGCACCCATCTTCATGCAAGCGAAGAAATGTTCGTATACTTCAATGCACTCAGGGGCGATAATGGCGACCGCATCACCTACACGGACCCCCTTAGACAAAAGGACCGCAGCGATCAGGTCAGAGCGTTCATGCATCTGACCCCAAGTTGCTTGGCGATGTCCGCAAATATAAGCTGTTCTCGTCGGATTATTCACTCCCGTACGTCGAACAAGATCGCGGGGAAGAACCTCCAGCCTATTGTCGTAATGGAGGTTCGAGCCTGAACCGTCCGAAACGGTGCGCGTGCTATCCATCAATTTCGAATCTAAAACCGCATCCATATCCAACCTCATCCCTTTTTCACCGAAGCGCTATTTCGCTCTCAGGTGTCTTTAAGTAGTCAAAATACACGGCTCCGTCACTTGCGCTTGCGAATTTTACAGAATCTCCAACGGCGGGCATGCCCGTCTCGTTCTTGTCGAGAAGCGCTGCGAGCCGGCAGCCTTCATCAAGCTCAACGAACAAGATGACATAAGGCGCTTCCAATTTCGGCGTGTAATTGATGTGATTAACCGCAAAGGAATGAACCCGTCCCCTGCCAGCGGTTTCGCCCAATTCAAGAGGTCCCGAGCATGCGGGACAGATCCGCGCGGCATAGTCCGTCACGCCGCAGCCGTTCGAACATTGCAAACAGCAAAGAGTGCCAGCCTCGGCCCGCTCCCGGATTTCGCCAACGAAGGGTCCGTTTTCCGTCAGGGGTGATATGCCAATACGATCCGCCATTTTACAACTGCCTGTGTGGGCTGACGGTCATTGCCGCATGATATTCCATCCGACCGCCAAAGCCTGTGGCAAGTCCGACATCCTTATTGGGCACCTGGCGCTCACCCCCATGACCGCGCGCCTGAATAACCGCCTCATGAACTGGGGTCATTCCCTGGAGATAATAGGATGAAAGATGCCCACCCCCGGTATTTATCGGCAGTTGGCCGCCGGGCCGCGTCGCGCCGCTGGCGATCATTTCCCCTGCCTCACCCGGTTGACACAATCCATAATTCTCAAGGGAGAGAATTGTGCTGATGCTGAAAGGGGCATAGAATTCGCAATAGTCGAATAATGCTGGTGTCGCGCCAATCCCGTTCAACAGAGTTCGAGCCGCAATTTCTGCGCCAGTTAGCGTTTCCGGCTCATTACCGGCGAAATGTCGGGCCCCGGAATGACCTTGTCCGAAAGCATGCAGATAGACAGGTGGATTGGGGCCGTCCTCCGCATCCTGCGCTGCGCTAACCAACACCGCTACAGCGCCATTCACTGGATAAGCGCAGTCAAACAACCTCAACGGCTCCACAATCCAGCGGGAATTGAAATATTCGTCCTCACTCAGCGGCTCACGGAGAAACGCCTTGGGATTAAGCGACGCCCATTCCCTGTCTGCCGCAGCTGATGCATATAGCGTGTGTGAATCAGCGCCATGAAGGTGGAAATAGCGCTGGGCCGACAGTGCGAAGCCGCTTGTCGCACCGATCAGGCCATTCCACTCATCCCACCCGGGCAGACCTGTCATGTCCATGGATATGGAATAGGACGCGCCTGCACCGGCGGCGCCTACAGGTGCATCGGCGAAAACACACAGTACATTGGTCGCCGTGCCGGCCGCAATCGCGGCACTGGCATATTGGATCATCTGTATCGCAGAACTGCCTTCGGCTTCGATACTCGCCAGCAAGGACAAATCGCCCAAGCAGAGATCGCGTTTCAGATGGAGCGGGAGGACACTACCATCTTCGATCGGGCTCCTGTTCAGCAACAGCCCATCAATTGCACTCATGTCAATCGCACGATCAGCAACAGCAGCAAGACAAGCCTCAACGGCCAGAGCCCTGGGCGTCGAGCCGAGTTTGCGGGAGAATGTGCTTTCTCCCAGCCCGGTAATGGCTGCCTTTGCTGAATTTTTCCTAAGTGTATTCATTGTGCTTTTGCGATAATCCGGAAATTGCCTCCCAGGCTTTAGATGATGAAGGAGAGACCGCGAATGGGCCCTTCAGAATTAAGCAGGAAGATGTGCTTGGCGAACATTTTCAGTTCGCCGTCCCTTTTTCGCAGCTTATGTACTACGCGCGCAGGCCATACTTCCATCTCTTTAACCGCCTGAAGCCTGTATTCATAAAGAACGACATTTGATCGGACGAGATATTCATCATTGCCCGTGGCTTCGATTTCAATGTTCGAGATGACCCGACGCATGCGAGAAGGCGGCAATTGCGCATGCCGAACACCGGTATTCAACTGGCGAATGCGAGTGGCCAGACGCGCACGGTTGTCATTGAGAATCGAAACCTGATCGGATTCCTGCTTCTGGTCTTCTTTGACAGGCACCCAGTAATGCATATCATCGTCAACCAAAGCCTCCCACTCAGAATAGCAGGATTCATCAGCGAGCCGCGCCTCCTTGAACAAGAATTCTTCAATCCGCACGCGCTCTTCAATTGTAACCATGGCTTCGCCACCCTCAGTATATTTAATGTGTTTGCAGATACGCTCGGCCGCGATCAAATTACGCTGCAGCGACTGCTGGAGACGCCTGTTGATCGGATGCCAGCATGACTTTCTTGTAATGACGCCAGAAACCACGGTTTGAGGTCTCGTCCGTGAGATGGCCGACAACAATACCGGAATCATCCGTGACTTCCCGTTCGGATCCACGGCTTAGATCCAACCAGCCGCCCTCGCCGGCTAGGGCACCTTGCGTTCGCTCAGCGATGACGCAATCGTCGGCGAGGAGGAATGCGGTCGGCCCAAGCGCACCCTCGGACTGGCGCAATATGCGATGATTGATATCGTCATCGACGCCTTCGAGATACATGGGCGTGTGGATATGCAGGCAGACCCCGGGGCTTACGGGTTCAAACCGCACAATGTTCATTTCGCCAAGAAACAGATTGGGAAAGATGACTGCATGTGGCGGCCCATCCAGGAGGATACCCTCGCCCTTTTCAGCACCATAAGCATCCGTCATAGCCTTGGTGTATGCAGGATAGCGATCTGCAGCGCACCCGAACCACTCCAGCGGCTTTGTGTATGACGGAGAAAAGTTCAGCTCGGTATGGCCGTTGCCCCAATCCTTCGCTTGCGATTTGAGGCTTTCCTCATCCTGCAGCACAGCTTCATCGTAATTCGACCGGATCGCCTGGGCGAAAGAAGGGTGCACGAAGTTAACGTGGTAGCCGTCCGTATCGTTTTCCGGCAACATTTTCCAATTGCAGTTAAGCCGATGGGTAATCCATCCGCCTGAAAGCCTCAGGCGGCCTACAGGAGACATTTCTGCCGCCTGATCGATCAGCTCGGTCGCTTTACCCAGATGTTCGAGCAGCGAAGGCACATCAGCATTGTACGATGCGAAAACGAAGCCGCGATAGCTGTCTACCTTCGGCAAGCGCTCAAGCCCGTGGCATGCAAAGTCCCCCTTGAAACCGGCGGGATATGGCACGTCGATCAAAGCGCCTTTGGTATCGTAAGCCCAGCCATGATATTGACACACAAGCGCCTTGGCGGTGCCACTGTCTTCCTGGCAAATAATGTTTCCGCGATGCGCGCAGCGGTTCTCAATGACGGAAATTTCGCCATCTCGCGCCCGAATCGCGAAGACCGGATCGCGCCCGACGTTGCGCCTGACAAAATCTCCGGGCCCCGAGATTTCCGATTCGTGGCAAATGAAGACCCACCCGTTGCGGAAGATGGACGTCATCTCATCTTCGAACACATCATCATCGGTGTAGAGGGAGGAATGAACACGATCATCGGTGATCAGATCTTCATAACGATTGGCTGTGGATGCCTGAGTTTCATTTTGCATGTCGTGCTCTCCTCGGGGCGTTGTGCATTACTTGCAGGGCCGAAACCCGCCAGTTGCTAATTGATCGCTTGGTCAGTTTGTTAGATTGCGATAGGCGATGCTGTCAAGGACCATCTCGTTATCAAAACTCTTGCCGTGATATTGAGCGAGGCACGCACGCGCTCCGCTTTGCCCTGCCCCACTATCGGCTGCGGCGCTGACTTGCCTGCCAGAAATCTGGTGCTGGACCGTTAGGATGTTCCCGTTTGTACAACGATTCGGGGATCCGCCGATGAGAATCGGTCCATGTTTTGATCTGGGTTGACAAAAGACTTCGGCCACTTAAGCGTGACAAATATCACAACGAACCCGTCGCCATGAAGCATTTGCATTATTAACAGCTTACGCCAGGGCGCGATATATCTAGTTAGATAGTATGAACGTTCTAAAGTCTGCCGTATTTCTTAGAACTACACAGTATTGTTAAGGGAATTGTATTTTGCCTAGTAATAATAACTCGGGAAATCTGGTCACACCTGCAAACTTCTCTTCCTTAACTCCTTTGAGTTTTTTAAGGCGAAGTGCACAGGTATTTGCTGATCGTCCTGCCGTCATCTTTGGCACGCAAAGCTGGACCTGGTCGCAGTTTTCTGTCCGGTGCCATAATCTCGCCGGCGCACTTGCAGACGCGGGATTGCAAAAAGGTGAGACAGTTTCAATTCTGGCAGACAATATCCCTGCAGCGCTGGAGGCGTGTTACGGAATCCCCATGGCTGGGGGTATCATCAACGCGATCAATACCCGACTTGATGCAGAGGCAATTGCCTTCATTATCGAGCATGCCGAGGCCCGCGTATTCCTCGTCGACAGACATTATTCGCAGGTCGTAGGCGAAGCGATGGCGAAATCCTCGCGCGACATTCTGGTGGTTGATATTGAAGATCCGCAAGCAGGGAGCGCACCGGAATTTGCGGATTGTTCTTATGAAGACTTTCTAAAAGCCGGGGCGGAAGCAACGCTGCCAGAGTTTGATTTAGACGAATTGGATCCAATTGCGCTCAATTATACCTCGGGGACGACGGGCAATCCAAAGGGGGTATTACTGCACCATAGGGGCGCGTATCTGAACTCCGTCGGCAATTCGCTTGCCTGGGAAATGCCTCGTTTTTGCGTCTATCTGTGGTCCTTGCCGCTCTTCCATTGCAACGGCTGGTGTTTCCCATGGACGATTGCGCTTCAGGGTGGCGTCAATGTCTGCGTCCGCGGCGTGGACCCACAAAATCTACTCAGTCTCATTGACGAGCATAGCGTGACCCATCTGTGCGGAGCGCCCATCGTCGTTCGCATGCTGGTAGATGCCGCAGATGCTGCAAATAGAGGCCGCGCTCCTCTGTCGATCATGACAGCCGGCGCCGCACCGCCTTCTGCATTGTTGGAAAAAGCGCAAGCCTCGGGCTTCGAGATTACCCACACATATGGCCTTACCGAGGTTTATGGTCCCTGTTCTGTTTGCGAATGGCTTCCTGAATGGGACGAATTGCCCGCCGATGATCAAGCGGTTTTGAAGGCAAGGCAGGGCGTCGGCTATCCTATGGTCGAAGAAGTTGCCGTATTAGATCCGGAAACCATGCAGCCGGTTCCCCAAGATGGCGAAACGATTGGCGAAGTGATGTTCCGCGGCAATGTTGTCATGTCAGAATATTACAAGAACCCTCAGGCTACAGAGAGCGCGCTTGCCGGGGGATACTTCCATAGTGGCGACCTCGCTGTCTGGCACCAGGGCGGTTATGTAGAGATCAAGGACCGTTCCAAGGATATTATCATTTCAGGCGGAGAGAACATCTCCAGCATCGAGGTTGAGGGGATCTTGTACAAACATCCTGCGGTATCTGCAGCCGCAGTTGTGGCCGCTCCTCATGAAAAGTGGGGTGAAACGCCGCACGCCTTTATTGAGACAGCTCAGGGGAAGGATGTTACGCCCAGCGAAATCATCGAATTCTGCCGTAGTCGTCTGGCACACTTCAAATGCCCTACACGCGTAACCGTTCAAGAATTACCGAAAACCGCAACCGGCAAGATTCAGAAATACGAACTACGTGAGAAAGCGAAAGCCGTGGAGCCAACGGAGTAACTAGGCGAAGATCAGGGGGTGAGTTTCCAAGACTTGCGCATTGCCCCAACCACGGCGATCTCCAGGTCTTCCTTGGCAAAGGTCTTACACGCCAAGGCGTACCCCTTGTCCATCTCTTCGCGCGAGATTGCGCTTAGGCTCATCTTCCCAGCCTTGTATTGACCGGCATCGATCTTGATCTTGCAAACGCCGCAGCCGCCGCCGTGACACCCCGAAGGAATCCGCTTGATGCCATGTCTAACCATGGCAGCAAGAACACTCTCCCCTTCCTTGCAGGATGCAGAGAGATCGATTTCTGGAATAGTGATGCGATAGGTCTGCGATCCACCATGTGTAGCGGACGCGAGCGGATCATTCGCTGCTGCGTCGTCCGCGCCTTGGTTGGCCCGCGTCAATTCGCGCCCTGATCGCTGATTCTGCCTGAAGAAAGGTCGACCAGCACAGCACCATCTTCGACCTTTACATCGAAAACCTTGACCGGTTTTGTCGCCGGGAGTTTGTCTGGCCAGCCCGTCTTCAGATCGAATGCAGAGCCGTGGAGGACACATTCCAAATGGCAGTTCTCTATTATGCCTTCGGCAAGGCTCCAGTTACCATGCGAGCACCTGTCCGAAATTGCATAGAATTCGCCTTCTGAATTACAGACGGCGATCGCGTCTTCGGATCCTTCTGGCAGGAACCGCATTACGTCACCGTCCGAAATTTCAGTACTTTTGCAAACTTCAACGAACACTCATTGTTCCTCTGTAAGACACCGCAATTCAGTCGCGTGAATAGTTCACGAAGCCAATTATGCAGAGCACCATTAATCGGGTATAGACGCCGACAAAATTCTCACGACTTCCTGCTCATCATAAGACAGGCTCTTCCCAAAATTTTTTGCACCCGCACCGGAAGAATCCAGGAAATATGTGGTTTGGCAACGCATGCTACCATGACGGGTTGGCCCGATGTCAATCTTGATATCTAAACGCGCCCTCAAGAACCCCATATCATGCTATGATGATTGAACTCAGCGTAAGCTCGCAGATAGGCCCGGCGGCCCTCGGAAGAGACAATATCGACACCCCGATGGTCTCGACAGGGTGTGAGTGCTTCATCCAGATCAAATACGTGCAATTGTATAAAACCTGGCCGCGATACGCATGAAAGCACTCTTCCCTCTATTCCGATCCTGCTGGCATGCGCCAGCAGGAATCTGCGATGAAATCTACTTACGTCCGACTATTGGCCTCAATGAGAATTAATAGCTGAACTGAACCGTCATACCATACGTCCGCGGTGGTGCGAATGTACCAAAGCCAATGCGATTACCGCGCTGGGTAAAGACGTGCGTGCGATAAACTTCATCAGTGAAGTTCTTGACCCAAGCCTGAACCATCCATTGATCATCAGCGGAATTCCAGGCGAGCCATGCATCTCCCACGGTGTGCGAAGGAATCACATCAAGCGGATTGTTATCGACATTGGTGTAAGCCAGGCTTTGATATCTGCCGCTGACATTGGCGGTCAAGCTGCCTGAATCTCCGCCCAGATCGGCCTCATATTGAATATGGCCACCAACGCTATGCTCAGGGGCTTGGCGCAGGTCATTCCCCGAGAAATCGCCACCACCGGAAATGTCCGGAGTGCCAAAGAAATCAGCGAAGGTTGCGTCGAGGTATGAGTAGAAGCCACCAATCTCAAGATTGTCCGTCAGCAGAGCAGTGAACTCAGCTTCGAAACCCTTGATCTCGGCATTCGCGGCGTTTTCTGTAATGAACTCCCCTGCGACCGAGCCCGCCGGCTGGAAGAAACGAGTGACCTGGAGGTCCTTATAATCGACATAGAACGCGGAAAGGTTGACGCGCAAACTACGATCAAAGAAATCGCCCTTCAAACCAACTTCATAGTTGGTAGCCTCTTCAGGTTCAAACGGAGTAGTAGCGCCCTCGGCTGTTGTTGCGGAGCCGGTAAAGCCACCACTCTTGAAGCCGGTTGATATGGTACCATAGGCCATAACATCGTCGGCAATTTCGTAATCCAGCGCCACTCTCCAAGAGAAATTCTCCCAGCTATCCTCTCCTTCTGTGGGAGGAAATGCGGACAGGACGAGCTGCAAGTCTGGCGAAGTCGCCATCTCGTTAAATGCGACGATCTCTTTTTCTTCGTAGGAATAACGACCGCCAAGGGTCACGGACAAACGATCCGTCAATTCATATCCCACTTGGGCATAGGTGGCCACGGCCCATCCGTCGAACAGCATGGTAGCGATCGCCAGATTGGGATCGAGCGACGCATCAGCCAGCGCGGTGAAGAAAATGCCTTCAGAACGATTGATCTGCTCGCTCGTGGCAAACGCACCGACCTGCCAGTTGAAGCGGCCGGGGTTGGAGGCAAGGCGCACTTCTCCCGTGAACTGCTCAGAATCTTCCCACACAATGTCACTGTTGTCGAAAGTGAACCCGATGCTCGGATCACCCAACAGAAGATCGTTGGGATTTCCGTTCGATCCCGTCAAATCCACTGGCGGCGAAGGGGGCAGTCCAGTGTCGTCATGTGTGAAGTAATAATCAGATTCGCGATACGCTCCGCTAAAGGTGAGGGTACCAAAGGAAAATTCGTTGGTGAGCTCTAATGTCACACCGAAGGCGTCACGTTCGCCGCCATTGTCTTCTTCGCCCAGATAGGTGCGAACCGAGTCAGCGCCGCCCAGAGCGATATCAACAGCGATAGGATCGGATGCGCAACCGCAGTCGTGAAGCGGGCCGGTCGAACCGATGGGCTGGCGGTTGATATTGCCTAGCTCTTCATCGACACCATCAAAGGAAAGCAGAACCTCCAGAGTGTCCGTAGCTTCCCACAAGGTCTGCGAACGCCAGGCAAACTGGTTATTTCCGCCGATCTGTGTGCTTTGGGCCGGAGTGCGCCAGGGCTGTTCGTCCTGACCTGGAATGATCCATTCATCATAACCGCCAAAGGCCCTGCGGCTGAAAGAGAACTTCGTGAAGAGATTATCTGCCAGCGGCACATTGACCACGCCTGCAGTATCGAACTGATCGTAATTGCCGACAGTCTGACGCAATCTTACACGGAAGATATCATCGGGCTTCCGGGTTACGTAGTTAATAACGCCGCCGATCGAATTCTTGCCAAAGAGAGTGCCCTGAGGTCCTCGCAGAATTTCCACGCGTTCGAGATCGAAGATATCGATGTTTGATGCTGATCGGGCTGCGATATAGACGCCATCGACCATCACCAGGGTGGAGTCAGATGCGCCCGCGCCATCTTCCTTCGTGCCAACGCCACGGATCGAAATTTCCGGCTGACCAGGCTGGAATGTATTAAATGTAAGCCCCGGTGTTAACTGGGCCAGATCGGTAGTTGATGTGACTTGCCCGTTTTCCAGGGCATCACCCGCAAAAGCGGAAATGGCGACGGGAACGGACTGAACCGATTCCTCGCGCTTCTGGGCTGTAACCACGATCGTGTTAAGCCCGCGCTCTTCACTACGCGTTTCAACCTGGGCGGTTTCAGCCGCCTCTGGATCTTGATCCTGGGCAAATGCAGCAGCGGGCACCAGCGCGACAGGCGCACAGGCAGCCAGTAGCGCACCCCGAATCGCTACAATGGACGTAGAAGCACTCATTTTCATAATTCTCTCCCCTCAGGCATGGGAAGCGGCCGCTCTCAACGACTGTCCCATGTGTTTGACCAAGCGCTCAATGAGACATCGAGATTGGTTTGTCAAATATTCAACCACCTGATGCTTGTTCGATGCCGTGTGGTTCGTCATGCCGGCCGCGTTGACAGCGCCGCACTATTAAGGCCGCCGCCCGTCAAGGCTGGCGCGCGCTTGGTTTCGGGAGGGTTGATACTAGGCGCGAAACCATAGTGCGCGATTGCTCCATGGTAGCCCCTCAAACACGGTCGCACCTGCCGTAACCCTGTTCCCGTGCATATCGTTATCAGGGTACGTCTGGCGCCGGAAAGCCCGGGGAAGTCTGCTGGAGCTGACCAATGTCCTACGCGCTGCGTCGGCCTTGCTCATCAGGCTGACACAAACTCGGTCATGCAGGTTCCGTTATATGGATTTGGCTATTGGGGCCGGATCAGGCTCTCGGCTCGAGATGAGCAAAAGGAGGGTCTCACGCCTCGGCTTTGGCGGCTTCCTCAGCCTGCTCCGCCATCAGGAGATCGCGAAATTCCGCATCTGTCATATTGAGCAGAACGGAACAAAAATGGTCGACGGTTTTGTTGAGCTGCGATTTCGTGGTCACGTCTGTCCAGACTGGTGACCAATTAAGGGCGGCAATCAACACAAGTCGGCAGTGTTCAGGACTGCTGTGAAGATATCCATGCGCCTTCAATTCAGTAAGAGATTGCATCCAGATTTCGCGATACAGCTGATTGAGACTCCGCAATCGCTGTCGGGATTCAGGAGGCAGGCTCTTCCACGCCGAAAAAGACACTTCATGCGCATCTCCCGGTCGTCCGGTGATAGCTGACAGATGCGATGCAAGAAGCGCATGAAAGCGAGAAAGGGGCCCCGTTACACCTGACAGGAATTCTTCCACGAGGACGAGGCCGGATTTCATCCCGAACGCGATCACCTCTTCGAGAAGAACTTCCTTGCTTTCGAAATAATAGAAAATGCTACCCGACGTCAGCCCAACCTCGGCAGCAATTTGCCTCACCGTCGTTCTGTCGTAGCCATTTTTGTTGAACAGACGAGCTGCCGCCTGTATCAATTTCTCTCGGCGCTTGCCATTCTGATTGTCTTCAGTTTCGTTCTGTCGCGCCATTGATGCCACACTATTCTCATTCGCCCGTCGCGTCTATCGTTCATTTTGAACGGCGACATTCTGACGGGAATATACACATCGGGCTGCGACAAATGGAAGCCCGAAGGCGGGAGGGGTGGCAAAACGCGCAGGCTTTTCGAAGGGTACGCAGTCGATCACGAGGTGACTTTATGCCGAAAAGTGCTGCCCGTGCAAACATCTGATCAGCTGTTAATGTGACGCTTCAATCTCGCGCGCAACGAGGCTTTTCGCTAAATTCCTCGACAAATCGCCCAGGGTTTTATGAAGCCTGGCTCTTTCAGACTTAGCGATGCCATTGAGCATTTTCTCGTATACGGCATCGGCTTCACGCCTCAGCTCGGGCAAGAGTTGGTGAGCGGAAGGCCGCAGGTAAATCTGCCAGACGCGCCTGTCGCTGTCCCCCTTCCGCCGCTCGACATAATTCAATTCTTCAAGACGGTCGATCGCCTGACCGATGCTGGCCCGCTCCAATTCTACGCAATGCGCCAGCTCAGTCTGCGTAAGTCCCTCTGTCCGGAACACATATGCCAATGTTCGCCATTGTGTCCGCGTGAGACTAAAGTGTTTGAGCGCGTCATCGAAGGCCTGCCGCAGCCGTCTTGGTACCTCCTCTAGCAGAAAGACGAGCTCATCGGTTTCCGTAAGGAAGCTCGCGCCTTCAGGGGCCTTGTGCTGATCTATATCCTTGGTCATTGGCATATTGATAAACATATTCGCAGGAAGATAAAGTAGTTTACTGTAAGGCAGTTTACTATATAGCGCGGCAAATGCCGACTAACGACATCAAATTTGGAGGCCTTGCGGGTCTGGAACTCATTGCGAGTGAATTCGGCCCCGGCGACGGTTTCCCGGTTTTGCTCGCGCATGGTGGCGGGCAAACCCGATTGGCGTGGACGCGGGTCGGACGGGAAATCGGGGCTGCTGGCTATCGGGCGATAGCTATCGATTTGCGCGGTCATGGCGATAGCGAGTGGTCCGCCGATGGCGCCTATGATATCGCCGATTTTGCCGCTGATCTTGTTGCGATATCCGATCAACTGGACCGGCCACCTGCATTGGTGGGGGCATCCCTTGGCGGCATGGCCGGGATGATCGCCGCGGGAGAATTGGCGCCAGACAGTTTTGCATCGCTTACGCTGGTCGATGTCGCCCCGAAAATGGAAGAAGCCGGCGTATCGCGCGTGATCGGCTTCATGCAAGCCCATATAAATGATGGCTTCGCCTCGCCAGAGGAGGCAGCGAAGGTCATAGCAGATTATCTTCCGCACCGCCGCGAACGAAAATCATCAGGCAATCTCGATCGTTACCTGAGGAAGCGTGATGATGGCCGCTATTATTGGCATTGGGACCCAAAGTTCATCGAGACCCTCACCAAGTCGCGCAGCGATGGCAATGGTGCTCAGGAAGACGTTCTGAAATCTCTCAGCAAGGCAGTCTCCAAATTGACGCTGCCTGTAAATTTGATCCGTGGTGGATCAAGCGACCTGGTGTCGGAAGACGCCGTAGCGCATCTGCGTGAGCTCGTGCCCGATGCGCAATATACTGATATTGCCGGAGCCGGGCATATGGTTGTCGGTGATCGCAACGACGCCTTCTGCTCAGCCATCCTCACCTTCCTCGATCAAGTACACGGAAAGAAACGAGCGTTGTGACTGAAACCGAAACCTCAGAAGACCTTGACGCGGCCAAGCGATCATCCCCCTTGAAGTCGCGCAAAGTAAGGTTGGCGCTGATTATTGGCGCTATTGCGCTGCTACTGATTGGTGCGTGGTGGTACTGGGACTATCAGACCACAGGGAAGTATTTTCAAAGTACCGACAACGCCTATATCGCAGCCGATGCGGTTATAGTGGCCCCCAAGATCGGCGGCTATGTTGATCGCGTTCTGGTTGAGGAAAACCAGGATGTGCAGGAGGGGGACCCATTGGTGCAACTTGATGTGCGGGATTACCGCGCGCAAGAAGCCCAGGTCCAGGCCCAGATAGAGGCATCGCTCGCTAATGCACAAACTGTGCGTGCGCAGATTGGCGAACAACGGGCGGCGATTTCTCAGGCACAAGCTCAACTGGCCTCTGCTCGCGCAGAGGCAGCGTTGGCAGCCGATCAACTTCGACGATACGAACCGCTGGCCGCATCGGGTGCCGAACCGCGTGAGCGACTGGACCAGCTTCGCGCCCAGGCGCGCATGGCGAGAGCGCAGGTCGATGCCAGCCAGGCCGCTTTGCGGGCTTCACAGCTACGTATCGGAACGCTTGAGGAACAGGTTGGTCAAGCTCGGTCGCAGGCCGATGCAGCGCGGGCACAGCTGGAGGCCGCACAGCTTAATGTGGAATCGACCCTGTTACGCGCCAGTATTTCCGGACGCGTGGGAGACGTTGCAGTCCGCCAGGGACAATTCGTCCAGCCGGGTACACGCTTGATGAGCGTTGTGCCTGTCGAACAGATCTTCATTGAAGCCAATTTCAAGGAAACGCAGGTCGGACTTATGCGGGTAGGGCAACCGGTGGCCATCGAAGTCGATGCCTTGTCGGACCTCGAGATCGACGGCCATATCGCGAGTATTGCCCCGGGCACGGGCGCTGAATTTTCTATTCTGCCGCCGGAAAATGCGACGGGGAACTTTACCAAGATCGTCCAGCGCGTTCCTGTACGGATCGCAATTGCCGCATCGCCGGAAGTGCGCCAATTGCTCGTTCCGGGGATGTCCGTGGTTGTGACGGTAGATACCCGGTCGGCCAAGGGGCAATTGGACGATCTTCGCGAAGCAGCCGCGCAGGATTGACGATGGCGACCGACGTCCAACCTGCCAGCCGCGTCCCGGAACGTGCGGACGCGTCCGCATGGATTGCCGTTGCGGCAGGCGCCTTGGGCGCGCTATTGGCGACGCTCGATGTTTCGATCGTCAATTCGGCTCTTCCTGTCATCCAGGGAGAGATCGGCGCAAGCGTCACTGAAGGCACCTGGATTGCCACGTCTTTTCTGGTGGCGGAAATCGTTGTCATTCCGCTCAGCGCCTGGCTTGAAAGGCTTCTTGGCCTCAGAACACTTCTCTTGATAGCGGTCAGTGCATTTACGGGTTTTTCCATTCTTTGCGGCGTCGCTACCGATCTGATGACGATGGTTGTCGGGCGGACCGGACAAGGTCTGATGGGCGGCCTGTTGATCCCGACGGCGATGACGATAGTCGCCAAGCGGCTCCCGCCCAGCCAGCAACCGATCGGTATGGCGTTGTTCGGCATGACAGTGATCCTCGGCCCGGTTCTCGGGCCGCTGCTGGGTGGCTGGCTGACAGAGAATTTGAGCTGGCACTACGCCTTCTTCGTCAACGTGCCGGTATGCGGGGTCCTGTTGCTCCTGCTCCTCCTTGGTCTTCCACACGAAAAACCAGACTGGGATTACCTGCGGAATGCTGATTGGGCGGGCATTATCGGTTTGATCCTTGGTCTTGGAGGGCTGACGATCATGCTTGAAGAAGGGCACCGCGAAGAATGGTTTTCTTCAAGCTTCATCGTCAGCCTTACCGGCATCTCGATAATCGGGTTCGCCCTGTTGTTCACCGGCCAGATTTTTGCGGCAAAGCCTGTCTTGCGTCTCAAGATCCTGCTCAACCGTCAGTTCGCCAGCGTCAGTATCATGGCGCTTGCGCTGGGCATGGTAATGTATGGTTCCATGTTCGTAATTCCCCAATTCCTGTCGCTCATTTCGGATTACAACGCGTTTCAAACCGGCAAGGTCATTTTCTGGATGGGCGTTCCGGCATTCGTCATAATGCCCTTTCTTCCGGTAGTTATCCGACGGCTCGATATCAGGATTGCCGTGGGGGCCGGTATGGGTTTCATGGCCTTGAGCTGCTTCATCAGCACGAGCCTTACCGCTGAATCGGGAGGTGCAGTATTCACCGAAAGCCAGCTCCTTCGCGGCGTCGGAATGATCCTGACGATGATGTTTCTCAACCAGGCCACCATCGCATCTGTTGCCAAGGAAGATGCTGGCGATGCATCAGGAATATTCAATGCCGCCCGCAATCTGGGAGGCTCATTCGCTCTCGCGGCGCTTGCGTCGTTTCAGGATCAACGGATGTGGCTGCATAGCAGGCGGATGGAAGAAACACTTTCGCGCAACGATCCGCGGCTGCAGGATTATCTTGATGGGTTAGCGCACGCATATGGAAGCGCCGACGCCGCGATACGATCACTAGGCGCCATGATCCAGCGAGAAGCCTTCGTCATGACATATAATGATATCTTCTGGATCATGGGCGTTGCGACCCTTTTGACGTTACCTTTGGTGCTGTTCCTTCGTCCGCTTCCCAAAGACATGTCACTGTCCATGCATTGAGGTATGAATGAAAAATCCAATTCCGTTCCTGCTGGCTTTGACCTTCCTTTCGGCATGCACTGTAGGCCCTGACTATGCCGGGCCACCGGACCTTGCCAGCGCCCGCGTTCCTGACGCCGCTTTCGCACGTCAACAGGCGGACACATCCTCGGCCATGCCATTGCTCGCAAACTGGTGGGTCGCGCTCGACGATCCCGTGCTGACCGAGCTTGAACAGATGGCGATTATTGGCAATCCGGGACTTGAGGCTGCCCAGGCGAGAATCGCGCAGGCCAGAGCTTCGGTTGAACAGGAGCGCGCCAATCGCTGGCCGACTGCTGGCGCTCAGGCAACAAGCATTCAGGCTGAAGTGCCGGGACTGGACCTCCAAACGAATAACAGCCCACCTCAAGGTGGGCCGCCAGTCGATGAGGAGAATTCCTCACTCAGCATCTATAATCTGGGACTCAGCGCCAATTGGGAGATCGATCTGGCAGGCGGCCAGCAGCGAAAGATCGAAGCAGCCAATGCGCTCGCAGCTGGGTCTGTCGCCACTGCAGCTGATGCGCAAGTTCAGCTGACGGCTGAAGTCGCACGCGCCTATATTGCATTGCGCGAGCGCCAGCTGCGTATCGCGTCACTGCGCCAGCAAGTGACCTTGCAGGAGGAAACCCTGCAATTAACAATCCAGCGTCACCAACAGGGCGCGATCGCGGCATTCCCGATAGGCCAGGCGAACAGCATTCTGCAGTCGCTCAATGCCGATCTGGCCGCGACGGAAGCCGATGCAGAGACTTATCTGAATGCACTTGCGGTCCTTGTCGGACTGGCACCGGGCAACCTTGATGATTTTCTCGCAGGGCCAGTGCCATTGCCGCTTCCGCCAGAGCAGGTGAATATCGGAGACCCCGCCTCGCTCATCGCCCGGCGGCCCGACATTCGCGCGGCTGAACGCAACCTCGCCGCCGCCACTGCAAGGATCGGTGTGGTAGAGGCCGCACGTTTCCCCAAGATTTCATTTATGGGCATTCTCGGGATCGGTGGCACTTCCCCTTCTGATGTGTTTGATCTTGCTGATCTTTCGGCCATCGCAGTGCCGCAATTGCAGTGGGGATTCCTCGATTTCGGACGAACTGCTGCGGGCATCGACCAGGCCGAGGCAGCGCAAACCGAGGCCGAAGCGCGATACCGAGAGATCGTGCTTGGAGCTTTGCAGGACGCAGAAAATTCACTGTCACGCTTTGCCCAACAGCGACGCACCGTGGCCGCGCTTGCTCTGGTGGAGCAATCGGCAACGCACTCGGCAGAGCTCAATCGACAGCGTCATGAGGCAGGGGTCATCTCGCGTGCCCATCTGAATGCAGCCGAACGAGAGCGCCTGATGGCAGAGGCGAACTTACAACAAGCGATAGCCGCATTGACCGCAAGTTATATTGCGATCCAGAAATCACTGGGTCTAGGCTGGGAAGGCCCGGATGAAGGAAGTTGAACACCGTTTGCTGATCCGTTGAAACCGAACGCCATGCCGCCCATCATACGCCGCCGAATGATTTCGATACTCCGTGTAGACAGGATGACGATTGTAGGTTGTGGACATAGGGATCAGCGCAGGCTGAATTCGCTATAATGTCCCCTCGAAAGGATGAAAAATTGCCGGAGGATACAAGACCTCAGGGAGAATTAGCCCGACTTCAATACATCACCCGCATGTTCGCCAAACATGGCTGGCGTGGCGTTTCTGCAAGACTGGGCATTGATCGCACCGCTAGTGCCGAACCTTTGCCGACGCGCCCTGAAACGCTGGTGGAACTTTTGCAGGATCTTGGGCCCGTCGCAGTCAAGCTTGGCCAGATTCTCGCGACACGCGACGATCTGCTCGGGCCAGAATGGACAGGCGCCCTGGCAACGCTGCAGGATAATGTGGCACCATTGCCTTACGAAGATATCGCTTCCGTCCTGCTGGAGGATCTGGGTGCTGCGCCGGAGGAGGTTTTTTCCAGCTTTGACA
>OJBY01000048.1_pt1 | contig 79470 bp, 80 predicted proteins | sample 1591731 | NCBI WGS metagenome assembly OJBY01 (sample SAMN05416837, study PRJEB24817) | seawater metagenome | isolation source: Sea water | place: Canada:Atlantic | collected 2013-07
TCGTCGGCAGCGTCAGATGTGTATAAGAGACAGCGGTACACTGGTTGCCTGATATGGAGGTTACAAATGCTTTCGCAACTTCTGGCGGCCATATTCACGTAACGCGAGGATTACTGAATGCCGTTTCCAGCGAAAATGGCCTCGCCATAGTACTTGCCCACGAATACGCTCATATTGAATTACGCCACCCTGCTGTGCTCATGCTTGAACAAATTGGACATACGATTTTGTACCTAGCACTGGGGTTAGGCGATTCAGGGGCTGGCTCGCTGGCACAAAATACCGGCACATTGAGTTTTATGTCATTTAGCCGTGATATGGAACGTGCCGCAGACGAAAGAGCGATCGCATTGTTAAAAAATGAGTATGGTCACACCGAAGGTGCCAGTGAGTTATTTCAGGGCTTACTAAAAAAAGAAGACGCGGATGCACTCCCTCTGCAAACCATCCAAAGTTGGTGGCAAAGTCATCCCGCAACACTTGAGCGTATTAAGGCGATAGAAGCACACAACACAGAGCTTAAATCTGAGGCACAAAAAAAGGACGGTAGATTCAACCAAGAACCCCGCCCTCTTCCTGCATGGCTATTAGACGCTTTAAGTACGCCTAAAAGTTAACTTACTTAAGGTTATCTATGTAACGCTCAGCATCAAGTGCCGCCATACACCCTGTACCTGCAGAGGTAATAGCCTGACGGTAGATATGATCGGACACATCACCTGCGGCAAATACACCTTCAACACTGGTTTGAGTTGCGTTGCCTTTAGAACCACTCTCAACCACGATGTAGCCGTCTTTCATTTCGAGCTGACCTTCGAAAATGGACGTGTTAGGCGAGTGACCAATGGCCACGAAGACACCTTCAAGATCAAGGTCTTCAGTATCGCCGCTCTCGCGATTTTTAATGCGCATCCCGGTAACGCCCATGTCGTCGCCCAGTACTTCATCCAGCTCGCTGTTCCAGCGAATGGTGACGTTGCCATTTTTTGCTTTCTCTAGCAGCTTGTCAGCAAGAATCTTCTCACTACGGAAGCTGTCACGACGGTGCACAACTACAACTTCTGAGGCGATATTAGAAAGATACAGCGCTTCTTCGACGGCGGTATTACCACCACCAATCACAGCGACACGCTTTTTACGGTAAAAGAAGCCATCACAGGTTGCACACGCTGATACGCCTTTGCCTTTAAACGCTTCTTCGCTCTCAAGCCCAAGATACTTGGCACTTGCGCCTGTGGCGATTACTAGCGCGTCACAGGTGTATTCTCCTGTATCACCTTTCAACTGAAATGGGCGTTGCTGCAAATTCACTTCACTGATTTGATCAAACACCACTTCGGTATCAAAACGCTCGGCGTGTGCTTTCATACGCTCCATCAACTCTGGGCCTTGTACACCCTGAGCGTCACCCGGCCAATTATCGACGTCTGTCGTGGTGGTGAGCTGTCCGCCCATCTGCATACCAGAAATGATCACAGGATCAAGGTTGGCACGAGCGCCATAAACGGCTGCTGTGTAGCCTGCAGGACCTGAGCCCAAAATCAGGAGTTTGATATGGCGTGGATTACTCATCCGAACGTCTCCGATAACTGTATGTAATGTTTAATTGGGGCCGATTATAGTGAATTGCAACTCATGCAGTAAGAGCTGATAAGCAAGGTTCTGCAAAGATACTGTTTCAGTGCTCAGATTATTAGACTAGTTTTTAATCAGAAAATGGACTTAGGCAGCTGCATTACAACAAATAACAATAATGGCTTACATGTGGTTCTGATCATTAAATCAACAACTTAGACGTTCAACACTACGAAATACATGGCAACGTCAATATCCCTACGTTGTTGAAAAGCCGCTACTGATACAGGATTAGCTCAGTCACACGAATAAATAGAAGGTCAAGCACATGAGTAAACAGATAGAAATACAGCAGAAGTCGCGACTCGGCACACTGCTTCTTCATAAAGGCCTCATCAATCGTCGCCAGCTGGATGAAGCTTTGAGCTTACAAAGCTCAAGTAAAATGATGCTAGGCGAAATCATGATCCGCCAAGGTTGGCTCACCGAACGCCAACTGGGCAAAGTGTTAAAGCGTCAATCTCGTTATCGCTTAGTCGCCGCCGCCAGCGCGATGTTACTAGGCCCTATACAGCCGTTTGTTGCCTCCGCTCACGCTTCAATGGAAGCAAGTGAAGTGGCCACGCAGGTAGCAACCCAAGCCACAGCCCCCGAGCGGTTTGGCGGTATGAAGATGATGACTGAAGCAGACATGGGCAATGTTACCGCCCAAGGCCTCAGCGAGAACGTCGCTTATCTTCAAGATGTACTCACCGGCGATGCTTCTGATGAAAACGCCACTGAAACCTCTGTCATGACAGCCTTTGAGAGTGTGCTTCCCGGACTTAACCTTCTCACAGATTACGAGATATCTGGTGTTGAGTATTACGAAGATGGCCCTGCAACTACGATCAATGCTGACGGTAGCGTCAGTGTGCAAGTCCCTAAGCGCATTGCCGAGATTGCTTTTCGTGATGTGAACTTCAAAGGGTCGAACGGACCGGCGATGGGCGATCTCATTATTACTGATTTACGTATGTCGAGAGAGTCGAGTATCACCCTTCGCCTTCGTGACTAAAGCACTCTAAATACATCATGAACATGACGACAGAGAGCATAGTGCTCTCTGTCGTCATTACAGCTAAATACCTTATAGAGCTTCTTCCAAAGACAAAAATAAGTAGACATAAAGCGCCAGATAGCCATTTTCGCTCCTAAAGTCCGGACTATTCCTGCCGGTATGTATCTACGTCTTTAAATCGTCACCTAGTTTTTATTAGTATAGAGATCAAGATGCGGTTCACTTTTTTTTGTGATCCAGCACACATACTAATAATAATTTGGGGCAGTATATGTTTAACCATGGACGATTAGCATCAGCTCTTAAAGCCTTCACTGTTAAAAAGCATGTTATTGGCTTTGGTGCTCTCACTCTCACGACCGTATTCCCAGCGTTTGGCGGCGAATTACTTACCGTCAATAGCAGCCACGAAGCCATGTCTGCGCGCCTCGGTGGAATGCCTTACATTCAAGAAGATGAGCTATCCGGTGTGACGGCATTCGGTATCTCTGAAGATATTGCTTATCTGCAAAATGTGGCCAATCAAACAGGTCCGGATGACGATGTAGCCGCGACTACACTCATGGCCATTTTTGAGATCGCCGTTCCCGGCTTTGGCTTGCTTAGTGACTACACGGTCACTGGTGTTGAATATTCTGATCCAAACGCTGAAAAGAGTCTTGTGAATGCCGATGGCAGCATAACCGTAGTGATCCCTGATCGTATTGCTGAAATCGCATTTTATGATTTGAGCTTTGGGGATTCAGAAGAAGTGACCCCCATGGGCGACTTATTTTTTCGTGATATTAGCCTAATCGAAGGATCTCGTATTATTCTTCGCCCTAAAAACTAAAGCTTATATTCATCATATTCTCTATCAGAGATACCATTTTGACACACAAAAAAGGGAGCCAATCGGCTCCCTTTTTTGTGTCTATTCGACAATAACCTTCAGCCTTAACTGGCGCTTAATAAGCAACCAGTAAAGGAATAAAGGCAACAATGATCAGAGCGGTTGCCATAGTGACTATCGGCAGCAAGATCTTCTCATGGCGATACCAGAAGTTTTCGCCGATAACCTCTTCTTTCGATAAACGCACTTCCTCTTCACCCACCACTTGCCGGGTTAAGAGATGGTTTAACGCCACCGGTGGACTGAGATAACCCAATTCGAAGGCCACCAAGGTCACCATCCAGAAGTGGACAGGATCAATACCACTGTCGTAAGCGATACTCGCGATTGTGGCACTCACTAGGATCACAGCACCGTAAGGGTCCATGACCATACCGATCACGACTAAGATGCCAACTAATAGAGCCATGGCTACCCAGATAGAACTGAACTCTGTAGGTACCATTGCCATGACTTCAGCACGCTCGATCACACCACCGATACTGACCGACATGCCCATCAGCATCAATAAAGCACCAATGTGGCCTGTTGTTTCTGTTGTGGCTTCGCGAATCGTTTTCTCTAGAGTGTCGTTACCTTTTTTCAGATCTTCATAAGAATCTTCCAAACGGCTTTCGACATAGTCGACGTTCATATTTTCACGTTTCAGCACATCTTTTTCTTGAGACAAACGCTCATAAATAAGAATAACCAAAAGTAGAACAGGCAAAATAATCGGTGCTGAGAACTCATCTAAGTATGCATCTAACAAAAGCGCATAAACAACCAGAGTAACCGATATCAGAATCACGTAAGGGATAAGAGGCTTTAGAGCTTCTTTGAATTCAGGCCAGACGTTGCCTTGCGGACGCTGAACAACTACCGGATCTTTACGTGTAATTAATGCATAAAAAGCAAATAGAACGGTTGTTAGGAAGAAGACTTTTACGCCCCAACCAAATAACTGATCCGTGGTTACTTCATTGTTTAATGCCGCAACGATTACAACCAACAAACAAGGACGCAGTACAACACCTAATGAACCAGACATGGCGGTAGCAGCCAGCGCCAACTGGCGACGAGCACCGGCACGACGAAGCTCCATAAAGATCAAACCACCAACAGCGATAACAAAGATACCTGAACCACCCGTATAGGCTGTTGGAATCGCAGCCAACGCAACAACGGCAACAGCAAGCATCTCGGGTGGCAGCTTGAATGGACGGAAAATATTAAATACTTTCTGCGCCATTTCAGTACGCTTGAGCAGCATACCAATCCAAACATAGAGTCCAACGTTCAAGAACAGCTGCGACAGTTCCATCATCTGATTAAGGTAAATACCAATACCTGCGGGGTGTCCTGCAGAGATAAAGTAAATACCGGAGATGATGCACATCGTAGAATAAAGCGGAATAGCTAGCTGCGCGGTAACAAAATTACCACCGGGCTTAGCTTCTTTAGGCACAACAATCATCTGATATAAAGTGACTAAAAGCGGTGCACCAAATCCAAATATCCAAATATAGTGAAGGATCGCATGCTCGGTACTGACATCAATACCAGCCGAGAACGCCACCTCCTTAAAGCTATATACAGAGTAGAATAAAATGCTGAACGCAATAAACTGTGCACCTGCTCCTACGCGATAGTCCATCGCAGTGATCATAGGCCGCAGTGAGATATGATGACGACGAATCAGAGCCGTACCACCACAAATCAATACCAATACAGCAAGCATGATTCGCTGTGTAGCCATGCCTAGCTCACCAAAATTAGCTACACCAAGCTCGACTGAACGGAATATTTCCACCGCAGGGCTAATACGATCTTTAGTCGCATTGTACTGATCATGCTTGATCGCACACTGAGCCTTGGCCGCCACCAATGATTGACGCATCGCTTCCGGATTAATTGGCTCCGGAGCAAACAAATCAAATTCATCGACTGGCTGGCTATTACGCTGCTGAATCAGACGAGCCAGTTCAGTATCAATATCCGTATTGAGGTTACAACTTGGTTCTACTGGATCGTGGCGAAGTAAAAAGTAGCCTTCCCAAACACTCTCCCCTAACTGCAACAACTGCGCGTGCATAGTGTGACTGGTATTCAAAATAATAACGAATACCAATACTAAAAATGCCGGCAATGCAGCGAGCCATTCGTATATCGTACGATTACTCGCACGTACGTTATGCTCCATGAAAACACCTCTTTTGATTATAAAAGAACCGAAGTCGGACGACTTCGGTTCTGCTTTCCCCATCCCCACTACCCGGAGGTTTTAACCTGGATAGGCAGGGCTTTTATTTACTGCTATTCAAGATTCTCGACACACTCTGCGGCGCTTGGATCGTCTTTGCAGCGTAAGTTTTTCAACAGTTTTAACATTTTACCGTCGTATACACCTTCATCACGAAGCTCAATACGAACTTGTCGAAGCATCTCGTTGTATTTTTTAGCATCCGCTTCAGGCAGGTCCATCCAGTAATGATCTTCAATTTCAGCGGTATTGGTTTGAATCGATTTAATAGCTCGATCAAACTGACTGAGGACATAAGTACGTGATTTCTGACCATACTCTGGATCAAAACGCTCACGATGCAGTACCAGTTGGAAATCAAGGTACGCCAAGTTGTAACGCATGATGCCACCTTTTTCGCCCAGACCTTTGTACATCTCTAAAGGCTTGTAAGCGATGGCTGGCGCGTAAGCAATATCAACACTGCCGTTGTTAAACTTACCCGAGAAGTTAGCCGAGTTAGAAGGTACGACTGCAGCACCTACGTGATTCACCATTTTGATCGATGGCTTATCATAATCGAGCGTTGCAATACGCTTACCGGACATTTCTTCAACGGTATCAATGCTGCGGTCGTTAACAAACAGGTACACCGCACCAGCAGGAATAACACCGCCAACTTCGTAACGTTCGGTTTTCATGTACTTAGCAGCATTTGGCGCAGAAATGGCTCCAACCACTTGTTTCATGATTTTATCGTCTGGCACAGCACCAATGGCTTCAATGGTGGATGCAAATTTGCTGAAAGGACGAGCGCGAGCACCCGTCATAACTACACCGTCACACTGCTCTGCTTTAAAATCATCAGAGGCAATTTTCTCATCTGTATAAGCATGAAGAGTGATATTTACACCTTCGGCCAATGCAAACTCACGGTAGTCTTTCATAAGACCAAACATAGGACCACTAGAACCCAGTGGGTCATAAATACAGATGCTACGTTCTTCCAGTGCCCCGGCAAGTGGTGCCAGGGTCATTGCTGCTATAGCGAGCAGTTTACGCATAGTTCAATCCTCAATCTAACAGGTCGTCAATATCCATCACTGGCGCAGCACTTTCGTCGACATCGTCCCAGAAAGTACCAAATTCGCCTACCGGAGTACGTGAGCCTGTTGCTTCAGTCCACATACGGTCTGATACAGCACGAATCTGACGGCTCGCTACTACATCTAAAAGACGGTAATCGCGATGGCTTGGGTTAGTTTTAAGTGAAGCTGCGTGGCGACGAATAGCGTCTTTCACTTGTTCAGTGTGACCGCCTCCGTCTGCGACAATAATTTCAACGGCATGAGCAAGACGAACACCGCTCTCTGTTGCCATGCGAGATGCCGCGGCTAATTCAACCCAAGGATCAACACCTTCAGGCGCAGTATCTGGCATTAGAATCCATAGACCGGCTTCAGCAGCCGCTGGTAAACCCCAGTAATCTTGGTTATCCAAGCACTGAAGGCCACGAACTGTTTTCATGGCGATGTCTTTTGGCACGTTAACAACGCTCTGTGCTTTTAGATCACCCAATACAGCCTGCAAGCCTGCAAGGTTACCTAGAGCCCAGTAAACACCTTCGTCGTAGTTCAAGCTTGGGCACTTTTCACCCGGCTCACCGAACTCATCAACCATGTGCTGATAAGCGCGATATTGACGCGTTGCTGCAATGGCGAACTGACGCTTCTCACGAATGCGAGCATCTTTCGCTTCATTGATGTTTTGATTTTTGAATGCACGAATGTAAGCAAGGCTTTCTTCGATGGCTTCTTCTTCTGCACAACCACCAGCCATCATGTTCATCATGAGGTTAGCGAGATCATCAGTAGAAGTAACACGTGTGAAGCCGTTGATGAGTGGCTGCAAGCCTTGAGTGGTTGCACAGGCAACACCTACATCATCAATACTCATTGTGTAAGGAGTAACATGGCGGTCTGTTAGGTCGTAAACAACCCAACCCATTTGCATATAAATAATACTACAACCGGACAGTGTGAAAAATGTCACTACTGTAAGTGCAATACGAGAGAGAAACGACATGACGCCCCCATCAGAATCAGTGTTTTTTTTATTATTATCCCAGCGCTAATGCCCCGGAACGTTCGCAACACAGAGAATATCCGGTTTAGAGAGCGAATACCAATGCAAAGCGTTGAATAAATTTGATGGGGGCAAGTTATTGGAAATATTGGGCCACAGAAAGGTTATATAGTGCCAACGCTCTGAATCAAAGTGGTTATCTCTTTGAATTTTAAATTGATTTCCTTAATTGAGAAAACGTATTTTTATGCGTAGAGCCTTGAGCAGCAAGGGTTTCAAGACGGAATAAGCGCTCGAACGGAGGAGTTATAAGCCGCCAAACAACCTCAATAACACCTGCTCAACTTGGCCGATTAGCACCCTACCAACCCACAGTTACCAGACACTATTAGACAAGTGTATATATTATTTTGAGCAGTTCGTCGCATTGCGGACAAAGTCACAAAGAAACAATTCTCTATTGAATATCTGCCGTAAAGCGTCATAGTGGAAATGTAGTCAATGAAAATCGGAGGGAAGGTCTCTGAACGAACTCCTCTATCGTCTGCCTTTTTTAGGCAGTGCTCACAGGCTAGCAACTCTTACTTTTAGAGATTGTGGCCAAGCATCACCGACGCAGAACCTAGGTTGCTTCGTCACTTTCTCTACCGCTCTCACTTTTACCCACACACTCTTTATCAACCAACTGCTGGATGTCATATGTTCTCTCACAACTGAGGGACGGCTTTGCGCTGTCTTGAGATTGTTCGCGAACCTCTGTGCTCCATTCTTTTTCGTAATCAGGAGACTGATGATATGGCCGCGCGCAAATCAGAAACTAAACTGTACGTAATTGATACCAACGTTCTTATTCATGATCCGGTTGCGATCTTGAATTTTGAAGAACACCAAGTCGTCATCCCTATGACGGTTTTGGAAGAGTTGGATAAATTAAAGATGGGCAAAGCTTCCGTTGCCACAGACTGCCGGGAGGCGATAAGACAGATAGACAGAATCATTGGGGATGCCTCCCCTACCGAGATAGCCAAGGGCATCCCAATAGAACGAGCCAGCGGCGAGTACCAAGGGCATTTTTCCATTCTCCTCGATAATTTCAACGCCCCCAACCGCGCTCTTCCCAACGACCTCAACGACAACAAAATCATCAACAGCCTTGTTTCTCTTCAAGAAAAATACCCCAACCGCGAAACCATTCTGATCACTAAAGATATCAACATGCGTTTAAAAGCACGTGGTTGTGGTGTCGGGGCGCAAGACTATCAAAACGATCAACTCCTCACGGACGTCTCTTTATTGGAAAAAGGTTTCCATCGTTGTGAGGGCTCCTTCTGGGAAACTCAATCCAGCGTTGAAACCTTTCATGATGAAACCGGCACATACCACAAGGTACCGTTAATTGATTTGCCAGAGGGCATGGTCATTAACCGTTTCATCACAGATGACACTGGGTTCGTTGGCAAAATTGATCGCATTGGTGAGGAGTTCGCTTTAATTCGTGATCTCCCACCTGAGCAGTTAATGCAGACAACAGCATGGGGATTAAAGCCGCGCGATCCAGTGCAAGCGATGGCGCTCGATTTGCTACTTGATCCTAATATTCACTTGGTCACTCTTAGCGGCCAAGCGGGGTCAGGAAAAACCATTTTAGCCTTAGCCGCCGCTATCGAGATGACGGTAGCCACGGGGCAGTTCCGTCGCATTATCGCCACGCGTAGTACCCGAGGGCTGGATGAGGATATTGGTTACCTGCCAGGCACTGAGGCTGAAAAAATGGAACCTTGGTTAGGTGCTATTACAGACAACCTTGAAGCATTGCACTGCGACGACGAACACTCCACCAGCAGTGTTGATTACATTTTGCAAAAGGTGCCTTTGCAATTTAAATCACTGAATTACATTCGTGGTCGTAGCTTTCAGCACAGCTTAATTCTGATTGATGAATGCCAGAACCTCACCCCCCATCAAATGAAAACCATCATCACTCGTGCGGGGGCTGGCAGTAAGGTGGTGTGCTTGGGGAACTTAGCTCAAATAGATACTCCCTACCTTAGCCCTGTGAGTTCAGGTTTAACGTATTTGATCGAACGCTTTAAGGACTTCCCGCATGGCGGCACTATTCATTTAGAAGGATCGCCACGCTCGTTATTGGCAGAATACGCCGAGTCTCATCTGTAGTGGAACTTTGACGTCGACCCTAGTGTGAACTATATAAATAGAGAGCCTTGGGCACCTCTGATTAATGCAGAGGTGCCCTTGTGCCCTTTATTTAGTGCCCTTTATTTATTTTGAGCACCCGACACTCATACTTATATTCCACGGAAAGGCCCTATGAAACATCTACTCACGACCTTGCTTCTTATTCTAATCATGCCGGCGTTTGCTGCTGAAGAAAAAGAAGAAGAAAAGATCTACGAACTTGAGTTTGAAACTGACTCTAACTGGACCAGCCTTGAAATTCGGGATGACGCCGTCTTTGTCAATGCACCCGCTGATAATTCGATGAGCATTACGGCAAAAGATGGATTGCGCGCGTATACGATTTCACCGAAGAAAGTGTATCTACGGGCAAAATCACGCGGCGTAGTGAATATGAATTTATTCGTAAAATCTAAAAACAACGTTCTTGGGTTAACCTTGTGCAAAGGCTCGCGCAACAGCTACAGCTGGATTAAATCAGACGAGTCTCGTCAAAAAAACGATTTAAAAGAGCAAGATCACTGCGAGCAACATGCTCTCGTATTGAATTTATTCTAAGCCGACTTTACGCCTTACTTGTCGTTCGAGGTGCCCAGTAAGTGGCGGCACTCGGCGGCAAAGCCCGCCCCCACTTCGGCGTAGTAGTTAAACGCCACATCAACGCCTAACTCTAATAACTCGGTACGTTCATCATCATAGCGGGCAACAGCAGCAATACTGCCTTGATAACCCGAGAGCTTCATCATTTGTATGGTCGCTCGCATTTCTTGCTGTGACGGCAAAGAGAGCATGACCAAACGTATATCACTACGACACGCCTGCTGCCAAAACTCTAAGTCATCGGCATCGCCGGAAATGACCTCGAACGACTGATTTTTTAGCCAGGTCACTCGTTCGCTGTCTGACTCCAGCCCTGAGACAGCTGTCACACCTTCACGCTGTAGCGACTGATACGCGCCTTTTCCGACTCGTCCCATACCCACAATCAGCACATCGAGCTCTTTAGGAATCCGGATAGTTTGGTGCGCGCCTACTCGCTCAAATCGATTAATAATTCGATAGTAACTGGCGTAGAGATGGTGCGCTCTTCTGAATAATACGGTGCTAATTAAAAAGGATACTGACATTGCGATGGCAATCATCACTAACCATTCATTCGATATCCACTGCTGATCAACCCCCATATCGGCAACGATCAAGCCGAATTCACTGTAGTTGCTTAACGCTAATGCCGTTAGGTACGACACTCGGCCAGATAGCCCAAACAGCACAAAGGTAAAATAAAATAAGATAAATTTAAGCAGTAGCAAGGCAACCAAGCCGGAAACAATCGGGATCATATCGACGGTTGGTAGTGCCGTAAAACCGATGGATAGAAAGAAGCCGATCAAGAATAAGTCTTTAAAATTCATCAAGGTTTTATAAAGCTCAGATGACTTCGTATGCCCCGCGACCACAATACCCATCACTAGCGCCCCGAGATCCCCTTTTACGCCTAGGGCATAAAAAAGCTCATAACCGCCATACGCCAAAAATAAGCCTGTTAACGGCAATAACTCACCATGCCCTACTCGTTGTAAAACCCAATGAAGGAATGGGCGCGCTAACGGCAACAACAATAAACCTAACGCGTATTCAGTCGGTATTTCTCCCGTCGCTGCCACCAAGAAGATAACCGCAATAATATCCTGAACAATTAAGATACCGATCGCCAAACGGCCATGACGAACTTTAAGTTCCGAGGCCTCTTCCAACATTTTTACGACCGCCACTGTTGACGAGAAGCTAAGGGCGAATGCCACTAACGCCGCCGTAACAATATCCACTTCAAAAATATGGCTCAGGCCCAACCATGTCGGGATAGGCAGTACGACGACGGCCAATAATATCCAAGATGAGCTTTGTACTAATGTGCTACCCCAAACCTCGGGTCGAACCAGAGTTCTAATATCGAGTTTCAAACCGATGGTAAATAGCATCAAGGTAATCCCCATGGATGCTAATTCATCCAACAGAGGGGTGGGTTCTAGACCAAACGCATTGAGCACGAATCCCGCGAGCAGAAAGCCAACAAGGGGCGGCAAGGTCAACTCGCGAGCAAGCAAACCAAAAGCAAAGGCAATGAGTATCCAGAGAAAATCCATAAACGTTCAGTCGCTCAATAATGACTCAGTAAATATACAAAAAGTGAGAGATCGGCCAATTGCCTCATGTCAGCAAACGACCAACCTTTCTGTTTTATAGCGGTAGCTGAAAACGGGCATACACTTGGGTCTGCCCGGCATCACCACTTATGCCGTGCGCTCCCCCCAAGACTAACGGCACGGCGGCACGATAGCCAAGTAAGAGGTTGAATCTTAACTCAAGACCTAAACCTATCAGCGTTTCGGCATCATTGTCAGCTGTCCACGCACGTCCTCTGTCGGCATACGCTGCAACTTGAACGTCACTTAAACCTACAGGCCAAATACCCCAGTTATCATTCACCTGTGCTAACTGAGTGTAAAACCCTAAACGTTGACGCTCGTAATACTCACCGAACTGAACACCCGCATCATAACCGCGTAGACTTAACTGCTCGCGACCAAACAATGACCCATCTTCTTGCGGGGGTAATCCACCCAGCCGCCAGCGAGGGGATTCTTTGTCAGCCACACCGCCCTGCAATGCAAGGCTCAGTGTATTTCGCCCCGGTAAATCAAATAAATACGACCACCCAAACTGCACATGTAAACCGGAAACATCATCACTGGATAGGGCGTAATCTTCCACCACAAGATGACTGTAGCTACCAAACCCTCCCGGAGATTGTAGTAAGTACCCTTGAAAATCGAGGGTCGCGGCCAAACCGATACTTGCCGTTGTGAATGAGTCGTCCCCCACCAATACCACGCCTGGCTCAATTGATGTAATTGCTCCACTGCGATACACCGCACCTGAATGCACGCCAAAATCATCATCCAGTGCTCGCCATAACCAGCGTCGTTCTAATCGCCACTGGTGTTCTTCAATGACTGTGTACTCTGGCGCTTGAGGATTAATATCAATTAAATCGTGGGATAAATCATAAGCAAACGCCCAGCGCTGATATTGATAGAGTAGGTTGGCATCTAGCGCTTCCTGTTCGGTACCGTAACTGACTTGGATTTGATAATAATGACGCCCCAAAGCATCACTCCCTCCGGTAACCGCACCAATATTGGTTGTTTGATCTGTTGCTTCATAATACGGCACCCAAAAATATGGACGCAGTGTTTTCCATGGTTGATAAGGCTCCGCCTCTGATATTTTTTCAGCGCTCAGCGTTATCGACTCTATTGAATTATTGGCCGTCGTTACTGGGCGGACATTAGGCATCAGCTGTGCAGTATTTAGTGTGCTAGCCGCCCCAGAAGTGATCAAAGAAACGGGGAGATTACGCATTCTAAATCCTGTCGCTTGATACTCTTGAACCCACAGTCGATCGCCACTAAGCCAAGGCTCAAACACACCCGATTCAACATCCGTTAACTGGCTGCTTTGACCGTCCTTTAACTGCCACACGTTGTAACGCTCGGTGTAATCCGCAACGAAGATAATATCGCCGTTATCGGTAAACCTCGGTGACGCTTCAGTTGAGGAGGTATCCGTGAGTAGCGTCCAAGGTTCATTGGATAAATCATCGGTGTTCGATATATCCAGCGTCGCTATATTCCAAGGGCTGCCTTCTCTTTTATACGCAGCGACCAGTTGAGTGCCGCCTGATGAAAGTGAAAAGTCACCGACGTATTCGCCATACGATCCTCGCCACAGTAATTCCGTTTGTCCTCCTGTGCTTACCCGGTATAAATGGGCAGCTCCTTCTTTATAGGACAAGGCAATCACAGCGTTTGGCGCTAAAGCAGGACTAGGATTTGAGTCAGGCAACCAGCGCACTCTTGATACTCTCAACCCTTGGGTGAGCTTTTTCCAGCGCCCTTCTTTTAAGAGCACGACGTCACCGGAGTAACGTCCACTAGCGTAGGCGACTCCCCTCACCGCAACGAGCTCATTCTGTGCGCTCACATCCAGCGCATTGATTTGATCCGCCTCGGTAATGGCCTCGCAGATAAGTCCTTCGCAGCGATTGAGTATTGGGTGATCTTCGTCATTTTGCTCCACCACATACAAGACACCATCATTTCCCATGGTGGTTACTTGGAGCCTGACCGATTCATCTGTATGTAGTTCGTCGGCTGATATTTGGTTCAATGCGCTAGGCGTATCTTGATCAAAACGTGCATACATCGCCGTGCGGAAATCACGCCATAGCCCCTCAAATGTTTTGCCAAATACTCGACGAGCGACGTTATTTTGCATTGCCCAGGGCAGCACCTCTTCGCTGTACAAGCTCAGCCAGTGTTTAAGTGCATTCTCACCATACGTCTGTGCTAAATACTCAATAAAAAATGAGCCGTATAAATAATACTGACCGTACGGCCAGTCTTTGGAGGTAATAGCTGCTTCGCCCAGTGTATTAAAATTGCCAGAGCGCACCTCTTCCTGCATTTGCATTTGATACCAGGTCGAGGCTAAGCGCCCCGTCCCTGCGTCGTAATCCGTTTCAAGGTACACAGCCAAGCCTTCAATCAACATGGGGGGCGTAAAACTGTGCGGAAATAGTATTGGCAAACGTCCAAAGATACGACGGCCCTTCTCTGGCAATCCCTTGGCCATTTCCATATGAAGCACATGAACATATTCATGCCGAATCAACAGCGTTAACCAATCTCCGTAGTTCTGCAGCCCCGTTAATTCTGACGGTGGCGTGATATATAGGCGTATCTGTGGAAACGGAAAGTAACTCGCCCAACCGTTCGCCGCATCTTGATCATCTGATACAACTATCTGAGTTTTGTGTACAGGCACAGTATTAAAGAAGGGGACCAAATCTTGATGGGAGGCTTCGGCAATCCCCAGAGCACGCAAAGCAATAGCGTCGTACTCTTTATTTAGCGCAGGATAATGCACCTGAAAATGCTCAGATGAACGCGTTAACCAACCCTTTTTCCCCGGGCCATCCCAAGCCACGGGCTCCGCATTTGCCTGCATTGGCGCCAGACTCAACAGCCAACCCAAGATCACACTCAAATATTTCAAACGGTTAAACATAATCGTACTTCCATGAATACTCGCGCTGATGATAAACCATGGCCGATACAGGGGACAGACTCACTCGCTTTTCAAAGGCAAGACACCAAGGTAGAGTGCGGCACTTTACCGACAACAGGCGACATTACTGTGGAACTTGAGATTATTTATCAAGATGAGCAACTCGTGGTGATCAATAAACCCAGTGGCTTACTTGTTCATCGTAGTGAAATCGACCGCCACGCTACAGATTTCGCATTACAACTGGTGCGCAATCAAGTTGGCCAGCGCGTTTATCCGGTTCATCGCCTAGACAAACCTACCTCTGGCGTCTTGGTCTTTGCGATGCAGCCCGAGATTGCCAGCTTAGTGGTTGAGCAATGGCGTCAGCGTAATATCGAAAAACACTACCTAGCTATTGTTCGTGGCTACATGCCGGAATTTACTCATCTCGACTACGCCATGTCGCCACCGGTTGATAAGTACGCTAAACATGAGCGTGTAAAACCTCCACAAGAAGCCATTACAGATTTTACATGCCTAAGCACTGTTGAAATCCCGGTTGAAATCGACAAGTACCCTCAATCTCGCTATTCCTTAATTAATTGCCGCCCCTTTACCGGTCGTAAGCATCAATTGCGACGTCATCTAAAACACCTCAGCCACCCTATCATCGGTGATGCTCGCTACGGCAAGGGACGACATAGTCGTTACTTCCGCGACCATATGGATGCACCAAGATTATTACTTCATGCTTGGTCACTCTCCATGGAGCACCCGATGACTGGAGAGGAACTTACCTTTGTTGCCCCTCTTGATCGAGTACTGCGCAAACTTATGGATGACTTTGACTGGGTTGACCATTTACCTACGGCTCTACAGTTAGGCCTGACCACTCCGCCACACGCATCTATGGACGCCTACTTGAGATCTGATGAGGATGAAGAAGCTAGTGCTAACCCTCAGTAAAAATTAGGTTTTTTTATGTTATCCACATTTTCTGTGGATAATTCACTGGATAACTATTTGAAAACTGGCTGTAACCCGCATGAATTCAGCGTTCCTGTCATATTGTTGAAAAAATTAACAAAATAAAAACTCTTATTTTTCAATAACTTAGATAGATTGTTTAATTCTCAACCCTTTTTGCCATTATAGCGCCAAGTAGTATTACGCCAGCTGTACCTGTGTGTATAACCTACGATTTCAATTCCAATATTAAGTCAACACTCCTTCGACCTTTTTTTCGATTAAAATTGAAAATATGGCCCAGTTTGGCGACTGAAAGTTTCCCACAATTTCTGTGGATAACTTAGTGGATAATAAATTGATAAACGCCTATAGCCCTAATAGAACGGGGATATAAGTTAAATTGGTTGTTTTTTAATCAATCAAAAACTCTATATTTTTCAATTACTTAGCAAATGCAATAGGCTAAAGATGAATTTCTTAGAGAAATAGAGCGGTTTTTACGGCCAAATGAACAGGTGTGTATAAGGCTGCACCAAAATGAAACTCGATGCACCCTTTCGTGCTTTTTTTATCTCCTCATTCTTGCTTAGGTCAAGCGAAATCATCGAATACATGCGATCACTCTGATACTGCCCTATCTGGACAATTCTGTGGATAAGCTGGGGAAAGGTTATTCAAAGGCAGCCTCCGTATGGTGGCCGTCTTTTCCACAAGCTGCGTACATACCATTATTCCTCACACATAAGCTTTCAAGCAGGCCCAAAAAAGCCCGCATATGCGGGCTCTTTCATACGCTGGCTATTGGTTGTCGTTACAACACACCCAAACGCTTAGCTAAATCTTCAGCCTTCATATAGCCCGGAATCAATGCACCTTCCGTCGTTACCATCGCTGGGGTGCCGCTCACCCCAATGGCGCGTCCTAGCTGATATTGAGCCGCCACTGGAGATGAACATTGCTCAGCACTGAGCATCTTGCCCATTTGAGTACGTTGCTTATCAAATTCGGCCATGGCCTCTTGAGAGCTACCGCCTCGAACACGGCTATACGCTTGAGACAAATCAGCTTGAGCAGCCTTCATCTCTGTCATGGCTTCAGATCGATCTTTTTGACACCACACATAATTGATTTTTCGGAAGGCTTCCGTCACGTCACCCTGTTGGTCAGCCACCCCGGCGCGCGGGAATGCCAAGTAACGTAAAGTAATCCCGTATTCATTAATCCCTTCTACTTCACGGTGAAGTTTTTGACAATAGCCGCAGTCGATGTCGGTAAATACATTAATAACGGCTTTTTCTTCACCTTTGGCTTTAAACACGACAGTGTCAGAATCAGGAATTGAGGCCATCTCTTGGGCACGACGTACACTCATGCGCATATCACTGATGTTCTGTAGGCCGCTGTCAGTAATCTCGTATAAGGCATTTTGATGAATAATGAAGTTCATATCTGGCGTCATATGCATCAGACCACCATCCATAAGCATCACTTCGAATACCTGATCTTTGCCAAGCGAAAGAATTTCTGTCACTTCTACCGCAGGCCCCAACACTTTCTTGAGTTGATTCTCGGCTTTCGTTTTAAGATCATCTTCCGCTAGCGCAGGCAAGCTGATCACTACACCTACTAACATAGCCATCAAAGTTCGTTTCATAGTTCTATTCTTCTGATTGCTCAAATATGGGCTCAAATGTTGAGGCGCTTAAACGCCTACTCTCTTTCAAACCATAACAGGAATACGTGTTCAATAGGCACAAAAAAGCGGGCACAAGGCCCGCTTTTCGGTAAAGAAACGTATGAGGGGGTAACCCTTATACCTTTTCTTTAATACGTGCAGATTTACCGCTACGCTCACGCAAGTAGTACAACTTAGCCTGACGTACATCACCGCGACGCTTAACAGCTAGGCTGTCAATCATTGGGCTGTGAGTCTGGAAAGTACGCTCTACGCCAACACCGTGTGAAATTTTACGTACGGTGAATGCAGAGTTTAGGCCACGGTTACGAATACCGATAACCACGCCTTCGAACGCCTGTAGACGCTCACGAGTACCTTCTTTCACTTTAACCTGTACGACAACAGTGTCACCAGGGGCAAAAGTTGGGATGTTGTCTTTCAGCTGAGCGTTTTCGATCTGCTGAATAATTGTGTTCTTATTGCTCATTGTTCGCTCCTTAACAGTCTGATGAGTTCTCAGCGTTCTCATCCAGATATTCTGTCAATAACTTTTGTTGCTCGGTTGTCAGTTCCAGCGCAGCCAATAAGTCGGGTCTGCGTTGCCAAGTTCGGCCTAGCGCCTGCTTTAGACGCCATTGTCGGATTTTTTCATGATTGCCGCTAAGCAATACTTCCGGTACTAACTGCCCGTCATAATCTTCTGGGCGAGTGTAGTGTGGACAATCGAGCAGACCTTCCATAAAGGAGTCCTGCTGAGCCGACTGTTCGTGCCCTAATACGCCGGGCACCAATCGGATCACAGCATCCATTAACGTCATGGCAGCTAATTCACCACCACTGAGAACAAAATCACCGATAGACCACTCTTCGTCGATTTCGTCTTCAATCAAACGTTCATCAATGCCTTCGTACCGCCCTGCCACTAAAATCAGCTTTTCTTGCTGTACTAATTCAAGCACACCTTGCTGATCTAGCTTGCGACCCTGAGGTGACATGTAAATCACCTTAGCGCCTTCTCCGGCTGCTGCTTTCGCAGCATGAATGGCATCGCGTAGAGGCTGAACTTTCATCAGCATACCCGGGCCACCACCGTAAGGACGGTCGTCCACGGTTTGGTGTTTGTCGTGTGTGAAATCACGCGGATTCCAGCACGCTACTGACACTTTTTTCTGTGTTACTGCACGACCACTGACACCTTGTTCGGTCAGTGCCTGAAGCATCTCAGGAAATAGTGTCACCACTCCAAACCACACCGGTATTTACTCCTCTCAAACCCTAAAGCCCGAGGTTAAAAATCCGGGTCCCAGTCCACCTGAACTAACTCTTCGTCCAGATCGACCTCAAGAATGTATTGTTCAACAAATGGCACCAGTCGTTGCTGCTTATCAACACTGCCTTCGCAGGGCTGAATGGCCAGCACTTCGTTGCCGCCACCTGAGTCATATACTTCTTTCACTTGGCCCAGCAAAACGCCTTCGGTGTTTACCACCTTCAGGCTTATCAACTGGAACCAATAATGTTCGTCTTCTTCAAGCTCGGGTAACTGCGATTCAGGAACGCCAATCTCACTTTGGGATAATGCCAAGGCAAGATCTCGGTCGTTAATGCCATTCAGGCTCGCTACCAGACCTTTCCCCTGAGGTTTTCCTTGCAGTACCTTATATTCTTTCCACTGGCCATCAACATGGATATGCCAGATCGGGTACTCCAGTAGGTTAGTCATCGGATCAGTGTAGGAATAAACCTTCACCCAACCTTTGATACCAAACGCAGTGGTTATCTTGCCAAGAACTCGAATGTCCTCGTTTGCCACTGTGCGATCTCCTCGGGTTAATACAGTAAGTCGTTATTAAGCCTGAGCTTTTTTAACGTCTTTCAAAATCTTTTTAACACGGTCAGTTGGTTGAGCACCTTTGCTCATCCAGTACTCAACACGCTCAAGATCAAGGCGAAGTGCTTCTTCTTGACCACGGGCAACTGGGTTGAAGAACCCAAGACGCTCGATAAAGCGACCGTCGCGAGGCATGCGCGCGTCAGCTACGTTGATGTGATAAAAAGGGCGTTTCTTAGAGCCACCACGGGCCAAACGGATAACTACCATAAAGTGTACTACTCCGGTCGTTTCATCAAGTGACAGGTTTTGGAATCGCCTGTCGTTTATTATCCTGAAGCGCGCTCTACACAAGGTATTTAGGGCTTCAGGGCCTGCGGGCGGTATTCAACCCACAAAAAGGGCGCGTAGTTTACGGTATTTATGCCGCCTGAGGCAAGGGTTTTCATAAGGCCAGCGCGTGTTGGAATTCAACCTCTGAGCAACCCGTTAAGTCTCTACAGAAGTGCCTAGTAATGCCGCAGCAAGCGCCGTAAAACTCATACTCGCGAACAGTACTTTTTCACGGCCCTGTGCATTGTGTGCAGCAATGTATGCTTGAACAGCGTAATAAAAGGCAAACGCTCTTGAGGCGATCACTATTATCGTGAATACATCCGCCACCCACGTCAGTATTAGGCCAACAATGCAGACGACCAGATAACCTTGACGTTCTGTAAATACCTTGCGACTCACCTCTTCTAGTAAACCGCCTGCGCCACCAGTATCGGCAATCGCTGCACTAAATTGTGCCGCCAATGCCGCAGCGACCAATAACACGGGGAGGAAAGGTGATACTTGCCCCATCAGGGAGATGATTTCAGTTTCACTAATGTCATTCTTAGGCACCGGCAAAGAGTAGGTGAGGAGAATGACGTAAGCTAGGTAGATCAAGGCTGCTACTACTTGAGCTAATTTCATTGAGCGAATGCGCGTAACAGCGGTGTAAGAAGCACCCAGGTAGCGAGACGTTTCAAATCCCTGCACGGTAATTAATAAACCAAATACGAGGGTTAATGCTTCCCAGTGACCTATGTCGGCACTAGGAAATACCAAAGCGTTGTCTTCGGCCGCTCCCCAAGTAAATTCACCCAATGCAAAAATCAGCGCACCAATCACTGCAAGCTTAATAGCTACCGCTTGGTACTCCACCGACTCCAGCATACGAAAGCCACGCCAGTACCCCATCACTAGAATGGTTAAATAGACGCAAGTAGTTACCCACCTTGCCGTCGTTTGAGTATCGTATTGCGTGAGACTCACAGCGAAACTTCCGAATAAATTGAGGTAATACGCCACAGAAATCATGTAGGCAACGGAGAGTATCCACGCACTCACATTTTCAAGCTGGCTATCCGCTGCTTGCCCCGCTCCTTTTTTACCTTCCCCGATTCGCTGAATATTGGCCCGCAATACAGAGCCAAACCCCCAAGCAAGCATACATAAGACGAGCATGACCCAAGGAGCCCAGACACCAAAGTGATGCACAAGAATCGGCCCCAATACTAAAAAGCCAGAGCCGATAATCGAGGCTAAAGGCGTTACTGCGGCACGCCACAACACGTTGCGACGCATAAACCGGGTCATTAGAATGAGAAATATCACTGCAACGGCAGAAAGAAGTAACAACATAAAGACATCATAGAAAGTAATCTGTGGGGTATTCTCGCACACCAAACAAGCACTTCCCCTTCTCTGTTTCAGCTATTTCAAACGAACTTGATGAAAAGCAAGACAATCGATTCAAACCGTATAAACGTTCACAAAGTAGCAATTGCATGAAAGGTCACTGGAGCATTGTATTGAGTGCCAAAATCATTACTATCTGCGGCAATTCCATCGTGCATTAGTGACAACCTGACCATGACCAGTATTCAACAAATTCAAGCAAGAGCCATTGCACTGCGTGACAACCGAGCGTTCGAACTCTTTGTTGTCGGTATTATTATTCTTTCTGCACTTTTGATTGGTGCGAAGACATATCCGATCCCTGAGATCGTCTCAACCGGTATTCAATGGCTGGATATTGCCATCACCTTTCTATTTTTGTTCGAAATTATTGTGCGGTTTATTGCCGAGCCTAACAAAAAGCGCTTTTTTCACAATGGCTGGAACATTTTCGATACCTTAGTGGTCGTCGTCAGCCTGATTCCTATTGATAACAGCGATATGGCACTGGTAGGACGTTTGGTTCGGGTGTTCCGCGTGCTGCGTATGGTGTCGATCATTCCCGAGCTGCGAATGTTACTAAACTCTTTGGTGCGTGCATTACCGCAACTGGGCTATGTCGTACTGCTGATGTTCATCATCTTCTATATATACGCCGCCATTGGCGCGACCTTCTTTGCGAACATCAACCCTGTGTTGTGGGGCGACATCAGCATTTCGTTACTGACCTTGTTCCGGGTGATGACCTTCGAGGATTGGACGGATGTGATGTACGAGACGATGGCTGTCTACCCACTCTCATGGAGTTACTACCTCACCTTCATCTTTTTCACCGCGTTCGCCTTCTTAAACATGGTGATCGGTATTGTGGTCAATGTATTAGAAGACGAGCACGCCAAAGAGCGTGCCGAGCAGGACGAAGAAGACGGCAACGCGTCTCTTAATGAGTTACGTGATGAACTCCAAGAATTAAAAGCTATGGTTGCTGCCCTGCGGAAATAAGACTCGGTTAAGGCTCTGTACGAGTCAATATGATTCTAGAGCCTTCTACCGTACGTATATTGGAAAAAATGAGATCGCCCAACGGGGTGCTCTCAGCGCCAAGAACCGCTAGATCGCGATAAGCAATTTCACCAATACGAGATGGCAACATGATCGTAATAGAGCCGTCCGTATTAGCAATCACCTGTGGGCTGTCTGGGTCACGATATTCAACATCCGAAATGGTGTAGTCTGTTAAAAATTCAAACATAGGCAAGACAGTCTGAAAGAACGCCGTTACCGCCTTCTCTGGCGCTTCGTCCGACGGGCCACCATCGTAGACATCAATCAGGTATTGAAAATCATCACGCACACTGCCCTGTGCGGTTATTTTATCCATAGAATGTTCATCCATAGGTGCCAGCCCAATACGCTGCCCTAGTGCAATATCCTGAGCCGTGATATCGATCTCTTCTGCATGAACACCAAACGCCGTAATCAATATACCGACAAGCGTTACGGACAAAGCTATCATTCCTGAACAAGTACTCGCCTTACCAGTTTTCATTTGAAACACCCTCCCTGTTATTTTTACTTTTTGTGGTGATTTTTTATCGGGGCTATTCTGGCAGGGAGTTTAGGAACGAGTTCCAAGTTTTTATATGAAATATAACGTTAGGCTGAGAATGTCTGGACAATTATCGACATCAAAAATTGGCCTTACATAAACAATCCAATGCTATTTTTTTGATGGCGTATAAGGTTAAATAAACGCGTCTTTTGTCCACTTACAGCTCAGTACAACATTACTAGACAGAAAAAAATTAAGGGCGTATTAATACTCAGATATTTAAGGCACCTCTGATTAATTCAGCCATAAGCTAATTAGCCTAAATTGATCGAAATTAACCAGAGACACCTTAGGCTTGTTTAATCTTTGTAATACACCGTCTGTGACGTTGTCGCTAACAACACACCACTCTTCGACCAAACTTCACCTACTTGATCGGCGTAGCCATTGTAGAAACGCTTAGCTAGTGCATGCCCTAATACAAACTCATCCCCCACCGTGGCGAGCGCTTGACTGTCTGCATGAAAATGAATGGTTAAAGAGATAGTTCCTGCCGCCGCCGGACGCTGACGGCGCACAAATATACGCGGGAAGAAGATATCTGCCATGGCTGTTAGCGAGGTAAAATCCATTGCGCGCGCCGGTTTATCACGAACCCATAACAAGGTCTCTGAGCTGTCTTTAACGTACTCTTCTACTTGCGGTAATGGCGCTATGTTGCCGCGTAACATGCGAATATCGTAATTAGAAAACAGTTTAGGGATTGGCATGACTTCGGGTAATGCGGCCAACCCTTCCGGTGCCTGCGCTTGCGGCATATCGCTGTCTGTTGTTTCCCATGTTTCACGGCGCAACGCACATATGGCTGTTGCGGTCATGGCTACCTCTCCCTGCTGAAGTAGAGACATCGTCCAGTGCTGAGTCGAGCGGCTAGTTCTTACTGGCGTTGCTTCAATATTAAACTCGCCATCTTGTACTGGCGCAGCAAAATTAACGGTTAATGATACAGGCTCACCTTGGCACTGCGGATGTTGAAGTACCGAATTTAATAGCGCCGCTGCTAAAACACCACCAAATGGCCCGACCATGTTGGCGTATTCTAATGTCGTGGCGCCTTTGTATTGTCGTGTACTTGTTTGGCTATCATCACCAAGCAAGTGAATCGCTCGATCAAATTGATGTTCTATCTTCTGTGACATACCAACCTCTTTTTTAGTTAACGACCAGCCTTAAGTTGTGCTCGTATTGTTCGACATTCATATCGCTTTGAACGCAGAAAGGTTCTGCTCAGTATTGGAATAACCAGCAGCGTTAATAACGTCGACATTAGCAATCCGGAAATAATAGCCCACGCCATTGGTGGCCACAGGGTAGATTCGGAGAACGCCAACGTCAGCAAGCCCAGTACCGTTGTAACTGTAGTGAGTAATACCGGGGCGGTTCTCGCTTTAATCGCCGCGTCGACGGCATCATCAATATCTATCCCTTCTTTTAAGCGTGCGTCGATAGCGTCTAGCAATACAATGGCGTTGTTCACAACGATGCCAGTAAGGGCGATTACACCCAGTAACGATTGAAATCCAAAAGGAGAATTACTGAATACCAACCCCGGAATAATGCCAACACCCGCCAGTGGGATGGTCACTAAGATAATGCCCAAGCGCTTGAAGCTATTGAACTCTAACAACATAAACAACAACAGCATCATGATGCCTAAAGGCGCCGTTTTTAGAATGGCACTATTGGCATCTCCCGACCCTTCTGCATCACCACCAAACTGCATTTTGACGCCTGAAGGTAAAGGCTTAACCGTCAGCGCTTCATTTAAAGCATTAAGAATTTCATTGTATGCTGCCCCCGGTGCTAATTCGCTCAAGACCGTCACGGTACGCTGGCCCTGGTAATGATGAATAACCGCCGGACTCCAGCCCATTGAAACCTTCGCGACAGTATCCAACGGCACCGGCTGCCCTGCGGCGTTATAAATTGAGGTGCTCGCTAGCGTCTGCGGTAACGTATGTTCGCCAGACTCTGAGCGCACACGGATGGTGACGGGGTTATCCGCGTACCGATATTCACCCGCATCAAGGCCACGAGTTTGTGCGAATAATGCGGCGGCTATTTGGTCACGTCGTAAACCTAAGGCCTCAGCCGTAGGCTTATCCACTTCAACACGCATTTCGGCAATGCCTGTGTCTAAATCAGATCGCACCATGTCTGTTCCAGACATTTCATGCAGAATTTTCAGCACTTGATCCGTTGCCTGATACAAGGCTTGTGAGTCGTCGCTCTGCAAACGCAGCTCAATGGGCGCTGGCGTTGGCGGCCCCTGGCCTAATCGCTTGGCCACTAACGTTGCTTCGGGATGCAAAGGCTGCAACGAGTTTTCAATCCAGTGAATTAATACCTGATTGGCAGCCAGATTAGCGGTGTTGATCATTAGGCGTGCCGTATTTGGTGACTCAGGCACCGCGTTTAAGTTGTAATAAAAACGAAAACCCGATGCGCCAACAGAACGATAAATAGAAGTGACTTCTTCGCGTGCCAACAAGCTTCTCTCTATGTCGGAACTCACCGCAGCCGTTTCATCCATCGTGACATGACTAGGGAGGGTTAAATCCAGCACCAATTGATTACGGTCAGCGGCAGGAAAAAACTGCAACTTAAGACTGGGAACTAACGTCAACACGGCAAGCATAATCACAGAAACTAAGAGCAAAACTCGCTTACCTTTTGTTCGCGTGACCTGAACTAAATAATCACTCAGTCGAGATAAACCTTGTGATGGTTTCTTTTGACGACCACGAATTAAATATTCTGCGACTAAGGGCAATACAAACACCGAAATAAAATAACTGACGATGAGTGAAATAATGATCATGACCGGAATGCCTCGGGTAAAGTCACCCGTGCCACCTTTACTTAATAACAAAGGAATAAAAGCAGCCACCGTCGTTCCGGTTGAACTGAATAAAGGCATCGCCATTTGTGAAAATGTTGCGGTCACTGATTCACGACGACTCATACCTTGCTGCAAATTTTGCTCAATGGATTCCACCACAACAATGGCGTTATCCACCAAGATACCTAACGAGATCACCATGCCGATGACGGCAATTTGATGCAAAATTCCCCCGCCTAAGTTGTACAGTGCCAACGCGATAATGGCGACAACCGGTAATATTGCCGCCACCACTAAACCGTTACGCCACCCCAGTGCGATAATAACCACTAAAGCGATAATCGCGATGCTTCCGGCAAGACTCCACTGCAACCCCGTTAAGCGCTCCGCCACATAATCCGGTTGAAAAAAGGTTTCATGAATATCGAGTGGCAAAAAATCCGTACGAATGTCGTCCACTTTTTGGCGTAACGCTTGGCCAAAGGCCAATGCATCCACCTGTCCACGCCGAGTAATAATACCGAGGGAAATAGCACGCACACCATTGTGATAACTTTGCGCCGTTTTAGGCTCACGCGGGGCCATATGAATATGAGCAACGGCATTTAGTGGTATCTGCTGTCCACTCCCCAGTGTTAAAGGTACTGACTTTAAATCCTCAAGCTGACGAACATCCGACCCGCTCACTACACGTAAGCTGTGCCCATCAAGGCGAATTAACCCGCCTGGAATAATATGATTATTTGCTTGGATCGCCTCAACGACTTGATCACGATTAATGCCTAATTGATTCAGTGTTTCTGTGTTTAATTCAACACGAAGTTCTTTTTCTGGGTCGCCGTTTATTTCAATACGCGACACACCGGGCACTCGTAACAATTGCTTTTTTAATAACTCGGCTTGTTCTGCCAACGCAACGAGATCATCACTCCCCGTTAGGCTTAACACCACGGCCGGAATATCCATGCGTTTATCTTCGAGGGTTAGTTCGACCACACCCGCAGGGAAATCTTGCTGAGCTTGATCAAGCGCAATACGAACTCGATCCCAAGCGGTGTCGGTATCGTAAATGTGATCCAATAATTCAACGATGACAATAACAACGTCATCACGTGAGATGGAACGCATACGTCGTATTTCATCCACCTCAGCTAATTGTTCTTCCAATGGCTCGGTAATTAACTTCTCGATTTGAGTCGCAGTCGCACCCGGAAATACCACTTTGACCATGCCAAGACGATACGGAAAACTCGGATCTTCTTGTCGCGCCATGGTAAACCAAGACGCCAAACCCACCACCAAAAACATCAATGTCATGGCAAAGACTAAACGCTGATATTTGTGTAATGCATTAAACGTATTCATGGCATCACCTGTACAGATGCACCATGAAATAATCGCTGGCTTCCGGTCACTATGATGCGATCACCGTCATCTAGCTCACCAGAGATTTGGATGCCTTCAGTTTGCACAGCGCCTAAGGTCACAGCCACAGGTTCAACCGTGTTGGACGCCATTAATCGGTATACGATCACACGCATTCCCTGACGTACTAAGGCATTACTCGGCACCACAAACGCCTGCCCGACAGGCATCTTAAATTGCGCAGAAACCGCAGTGCCGCTAGTAACAACTTTAGAGTCAAATTCCAGCACAACAGAAGGTAGTGCGGTGCGATCACGAAACGGGCTAACCTCAGTCACTCTTGCCGTTATATCAGCACTGTTTAGTGAGGTACGATTGATTGGAGCATTGGTTGAAACATTGGTTGAAACATTGGTTTGAACATTGGTTTGAACATTTCTCTGGACACCCGACTGCACAGGCAAACGTACAGTCACTGTATGGCCAGGCTTTACACTGGTTGCGATGGCTGAGCTAACCACCACTTCAAGTTCAACTGCGCTAGGATCAGCGACTTGCAACAGTGCCTGGCCCGGTGAAACAACCTCGCCCACATCAGTAGAGATGGATGTAATAACGCCTTGAAACGGCGCTCGAATTTGTCGCTCTTGATCTAACCCTGACGCTCGTTGGTATTCGCTCTCGGCGCCTAACGCAGCATCATTCGCGCTATTTAAAGCGGTGCGGGCCTGTTCAAAGTCCTGACGACTCGCCTGCCCTTGTTCGTAAAGGGCACTGATGCGCTCGAAGTCACGTTGCTGCTGCCCTTGTTGATCTTGCAATTGCTGCCAACGCACACGCGCCGATCGCGCTGCAGGCGCGGCCTCGGGGTTATACAATTCAGCCAGTAACTGCCCCTTCTTAACGGCTTGCCCAAGCTTTATTGGTAAATAATCAACTCGGCCACTGATTTGCGAACGCATAACCGCACGATTAACCGCCCGGGTAGTGCCAGAGAAGGTTCGTGACTCGTACACAGGTTGCTGTGCAATAGTGACCACCTGAACTGGAATCATATGCTGAACTGTGGATTCAAGATCCGACGCCTCAGCACTCAACTCACCATTCTCTGTGGCAGTAGCGTCAAAACTTATCCCTAAAGTCAAACCTAAAGCCAAGCCTAAAGCTACACCTGAAGCCACACCTGAAGCCACACCCAGGGCCGCCCTTAAAACCACCATATTTACTGATCTAAACCACAATAAACTTTGCATAACCCCACCTTATTGACATACTGTCAGTTAATGACACTATGTCAAAATATGAGAAAGTGTCAATATCCCCTGTCAGTTAAAGGAGGTAAATGTGCATATCCGATCCCGGAACGAAGATGAAAAGCATGAGCGTAGAGAAGCCATTTTAGACGCAGCCGAAGAAGCGTTTATTGAGCAACGCTTTGATAAAACATCCATGGATGCCATCGCCAGAAGCGCAGGGCTAAGCCGCGCCTTACTGTACGTCTACTTTCGCGACAAAGAAGATATTCATGTTGGGCTAAGCGTTCGCGCGGCCAACACCTTGTATGACTTGATGCACAAGTACGTCAGCGAATGCGACAAAGGCGTGCAGCAAATGTACGCCATTGGTAAGGCATACCTGTATTTTTACCGACATCAGCAAGATTATTTTCGCATCCTCACCCTATCAGCTGGCATGCGGCCTTCAGGCAAAGAGCTGCATGAAAACAGCACGCATGCTGAAAAAGCGTACGCAGAAGCCGACAATCGCATTCTGCAACTGATGGTAAACTCAGTAAAAAAAGCCCTAAACGATGGCTCACTGATACTGCCAAATGAGACCAACCCTGTATCCATTGCCCTCTATATGCGTGGCTCATTACACGGCGTCATTATGCTGCAAGATGGCAACAGTGAATTATTTAAAACGAATGAAGTGGATACCGATCAGTGGCTAGAGCAAAGCTTAAGCTTACTGGCGCGTGGATTGAGCGGAGAGTAAATTGGAGTTTATTTCAATGCGTACTTATTACGTTTAGTTCAGGTGAAAAAAACTTTATCAACTCGCAACCACCCATTAAATAAGTGATTACGAGTTAATAATAAGTCGATGACATATCACCCAATGTGGTGCCATTTTCGACTTATGCGACCACCAACGTTAGTTAGCAGTGTAATCAAAACAACCTTCAGGGTTCATCGTCAGACGACGAACCTGATCGCCATCATGTCCACCACAGTTACCACTGAAAGATCCACCAATATGGCGCCAGTCTGTATTACAACCTTGCATAGTAAAGACTTCCGTCGATACCCAACCAGTTCCATCAAGACTACAGGTATTAGGAATATTAGCGTGCTGATCGCCTACCCATAATACGCCATTTTGGTCTGCAGCATCGAGAGTCGGATGCGTTCTGTCTGACGTCCATACCCAAGAATTTGTCGCGCAATCGACAGGCTGCCACACAGCACTGCTCGCACAACTGGTTCCTGCTGATTCAAGACCAGAGATACGTGTATCTAACGCATCAATCTGTAGTTGCAGAGCTGCAATATCAGCTTCGTGCTGAGCAGCACGAACGTTTAAATCAGCCACCTGCCCTTCAAGGCCATTGATTGCCATCATGTTCGAAAGCGCTTTAGCACTGGTCACACTCAAATCAACCAACAACGAATCAATTGCCATCGCATTATCTTGCAACTCACCATCAATACCAGCAAGACGTACATTAAGCGAATCTGTCAACGTTTGAAGCTCGCTTTCCAATGCACCGATACGTACTTCTGCGTTAGCGATGGCTAAATTCACATCAAGCATATCCGCAGCATGATCAGCACGTAAATCCGAGAGATCGGCATTCAATACATCAAAGCCAGTTTCCAGAGCAGCAACGCGCCCTTCCAACTCAGCAAGATCCAAGTCGTTGTCACCAATCAGTGCGAACAAACCATCAAGATCGAACTGAACCGCAGCAATACTGCTTTCAATATTCGTTACATCGACACGTAACGCATCAATGCCTGCAGTGTTAGCATCAATAAGCGAACGGTTACCTTCAATCACGGCACTCAATTCTTGAAAAGGCTTACCGTTATTATCGCCTTTTGCTGCTGTAGCGATCATTGGAAGCATCACGGCAGTAGCAATAAATAACTTATGTAATTTCATTACTCATATCCCTAAGGTAGTTATAATTTTATTAATTAGTCGCTCTTACTTGGCGAACAATGTCGCCAAGGGACACCATTCTAGGACTCTGCTCTAGATCCGCAAATAAAATGTAACTTTATGTAAGGTTTGTCCTACCAATCGAGACTCTATTGAAAAATATGGCCCCATGGAACACATGGATAAGAACGAACCATGATGTGAGAGCCTAAAAAATGAATACGCGTTCTAAGGCACCTCTGATTAAATACGGCTACGACCTATTCTGTTCAGAATCGTTGGAGTTACTAACCTACATATTCATTTAAGGAATATAAATTTCATTATTAATTCTTTTTCAGATAAGCCACCAGCGTTTATCATGCCTACACAATGGGACCAGAGCGAAGAGCCTCTGTTACACATCATTCACTGGGCCACACACCCAAGGAATTACAATGAATACCGCTGACACGGCCACTACTGAGATTATCAGCACCGCTGGCACAAACAACCTAGGGTTAAGTAAAGAAGCCATTGAGCAACTGAATAAAACCTACCAGCCACTCAATTTTGAAGAGCGGATTCAGCGTGTGTATCAAGATTTTGCGGCGGATAAAATTCTCGTGACGTCTTCTTTTGCGGCAACCTCAGCCTATTTTTTACATATCATCTCGGCCATTCGCCCTGAGCAGCTGATTCACTTTGTGAATACGGGTTATCACTTTCCGCAAACCATCGAATATCGTAATTACCTCACCAAGCGATTTAGTCTGAACGTGGCCGACCTCACACCAGACACTCACCTACACGCCTACTCGCAATCGGAAAACCTATGGGAAACCGATCCAGACTTATGCTGCTCGGTAAATAAAGTGAAACCGCTAGAAGAAGTAAAAACGCGTTACAACGTATGGATTTCAAGCCTGATGGGTTGGCAGTCTGACCACAGAGCGTCGTTGAATATTTTCGAAGAGCGCCGTGGGATTATTAAATTTAGCCCTATGCTGGATGTCAGTAAAGAAGAGCGTGATACTTACATCGCAACGCACAATGTGCCTTTTCACCCGATGGTGGCTGAAGGCTATGAATCGATCGGTTGCTCACATTGCACCGTCAAAGGCGAAGGTCGTGCTGGGCGCTGGCAGGGGAAAGAAAAAACAGAGTGCGGGTTGCACTTGTAAAATTTGGAGCACCTTTGAATCCATATAAACAAGGCCGCTAATGCGGCCTTAATCTGTCAATAACGACATCAATATCGCTTAGTAAGACCTATACTAGTCATCATTCTCTACTGCCACTGTCAAAACAAAGCCACCCGTTTTACCCGCAATTTTATTGTACAACCAAGCACAAAAACGTACGCCTAGATACGCAAAGATAAAATAGAAAACAGGCATAAATATCATGACTGAGAACATTTCAGTCAGTACTGCAACACCACCCCCATTGACCTCATTCGCCCCCTGCATTGCAATCGGCATAATCAACATAAATGGAATCAGAAATAGCAGCGTGCTGACTGCAAACACAGAGGCAACTGTTAAAGCGGCTTTGTGGGTATCGAACTTAAGAACGGTAATTTTCATAGATACTAACTACTCCTAAAAAAACAGCAAACACATTGCATTCACTAGCATGACTAAAAGCGCAACATTCGATAAAACGAATAAAAGAAAACGTATCTCAATTTTATTCCCCAGCGCCTGCACCAAACTATGACAAACTCGTAATCCAGTATACGACCACGCTGCAATCAGCGTGACAGAATCACCGCCACCGATAATAGCCAGTAAAATCGCTAAGGCGTAAAACAGAGTTGGTTGTTCCATTAAGTGGTTGTAGTTGTCTGCCTTCCACTTCACAGAGCCAGGCAACGCCGCCATCTTCTCGTCGTAGGCTGCCCCCGGAATCAGCTTGATCTTAGCTGCCTTCATTGCTGGTACACGTGTCGCGAGCATCCAAAACAACATCACCATAGACCACGCCACTAGCACAACCACAGGCTTTAATAATTCGACTGACTCCAGCATTTCAAGTACCTCGTTATCATTAGTTTGATGACTATAAAGGAGATGACCCACTGTGACCTTATCAAATGTTAAGGTCGCTCCAAATTTCGTTTCATTCTTGAAAACGACTCAGGCGTCACACCAAGGTATGAAGCCACACAATGCATCGGCGTATTCTCGACAACCTCATCATCCATCACATCCAGAAAATAACGATATCGTTGCTCAAGCGATTTATGGTGCAGCATGATTAACCGCCTCTCCATGGATAAATAATGCTGCTCTGCCATATACATCCTCATCACGTAGAGCCATGGATATTCTTGCTTCTTATCATCCAACTCTTTCAGCGAAATCCAAACGCCCTCGCACGCCTGCACACACTCGATAGTTTCCTGCGACGGCGCACCTGTAATAAACGACGAGTAGCCAAATGCCGCGCTGTTTTTCGACATCAACCGAAGAATCACCTCTTTACCATTACTTAAATAATAACTCTTCACTACCCCCTCTGTGAGATACAACAAATGATCAGGCCTATCGCCTGCCCGAAAAATCACATCGCCTTTTTTAAACGTACGACGTTCTCCCAGTGATTGAAGTACAGGCAGGTACTCGTTTATTTCAACTTGGATTTTTGGAGTGATGTTAAACATGGGACTTGAGCTTTCAAGGCATTAAAAGCAGCAGCGTAACAGACTCAGGAAGGAAATATGGCCTACAAAATAAAAAGTACGAAGGGCTCTAACACGGTTCTATTTCTCAGGCTGACCCATCTCCTGATTGAAGCCATCAGCCTAACCGCTTAGTATTGCACTGTCGTTGTGTAACAACTTCTTTAAACGACTTTGAATATTCTGGACTGAATGGGAAAAACATAGGGACATGGCTGATTTTGAGTTAGAAGATAGTCAGGGGAATCGCTACCGCATTCGCCGCGGCGCAGGCCCACAGTTTTGGCACACTGAAAATCTCGCAGGCGGAAGCACCCTCCTAGCCGATGAACTCCTATGTAATGTGCCTGTGAGTTCAATCGATGCGGCACACAACCATTTTTACAGCGATGTGCTGACCTCGTTGCCTAACCGCCAAAGCAGCCCTCAAGGCGCGCTATCCGATGCGCTATCAAGCTCACACCTCACCATTGAGAAGATCGGCACCGCGCTGGTAATCAGCGACGACGTTCCCGACCCTCGAAACGAGTTAATCGTCAAGATTCGCAACGCTCTCGCTACCATTGTGGCTGGCGAGCGCGCCGAAGCCGCCATGCATACGCGCCTATTAGATGAAGAAAACACCCTCACCAAAAGCATGATCTACACCGGCGCATTTATGCAAGGCATAGGCTCCTCCGCCTGGGGCATGGTGGTATGGCTCAAAGAAGTCAGCGACGTCGTCAATCCTTTTGTGAAAATGCAGCATCATGCAAAAGCATTACAAGCCGCTTGGGAATCAGAAGACTTCAGCAAAACCTACGCTGACACCTATGTGAAAGGTGAGAAGCGCGAACTCGTCGAAGCATTGGGCTTTGACCCAACCACGATCACAGAACAACAGATCGACGAAGCCATGGCCATGACTAGCCTAGTCATGGATGACCCCAATGTTAGAGGCATGCTCTACCAGTTCACCAAAGACTACGCCGAAGCTCAGCACGCCATTGAAGTTACCAATGTTATCGGATCTGCGGTATTCGAAATCATCCTCGCCATCGTCATGGCCGCTGTTACCGGCGGCGTCGGTGTTGTCGCTGCGGTAGGCAGCAAAGCGCATTTGATTAAAAAATTCCAAAAGGTCGGGGATTTACTGCAAGACTTCGCGAAAGCAACACGCAGCCTGAAGAGACAAGCCAAGAAGCGTAAAACCAAAGGCAACCAGAATGCCGCCCTTCCGGTTGAAAAGGTTGAGGCGAAGAAGACCGATGCGCATGGGGCTGAGACGGGGGTTGTTAGTACGCCGAACAATAGCGCAAATGCAACTGTGCCACCGCAAGTTCCTATGTCTCAAGAAAAGTTCGATGAAATCATAAATCTTGAGAATGGAAATAGGCCTGATGATGTAGGAGAGTATCTGCCTGTAGAATACGTTTCAGAGCATTTGGAGAAGTTTAAAAATGAAGGTGCTGGGATGGTTATATTTGAGGATTGGATAGCTAACCCAAAATATAAAACTCTATCACCTGATGGAAAATTTGTTGGACTAGGCTCTGAAATGGATCAGCTTGTTATAGAATTTAAAGCTTCCGGTGGGGACTGGAAAGTCCTGAGAGACGGGCTAAACCTAGGGGATGAGGCAATGCTTGAAGATTCAAGAATAATGTATATTAAAACTAATCCAGGTGACCCGCGCTTTAAGTTTGATATTCCCACAGGCAACGAAGGCGGTGCATACCAAGGTGAGTGGGTTCCAGGCGGGTACACTAAATCTGGAAACTCAGAAGCAACAATGTCAGGAGGACAGCATATTGCTCACGACAATAATATCGATAATCTAAGTAAGATTGAAAACCTTCATTCTGAGAGACTAAAGTGAGTAAAAATTTATTCAAGACTTCTATCGAAAAAAATGAGTCCATTGAATTCTTCCTTGGAGAAGGAACATACTTCTCAAGAAATAGAGAAACTCATGAGCATGCATACTTTGCACAGGTTAAAGGGTGGGTAAAAAAATATATCGATGAAAACCCCAATGAAAATATATTAATATTTTTAAAAATTTTCAATGATTTCATGGAAGATAAGAGAGCTATCGACAACTCAACTGCCGTACTAGAGTCTCTACTTGCAATCACCGTCATATTAAAAAACAATCCTAATTATTTTAAAAAAACACCGACTAAAGAAATCAACAGAACTTACTACTCAATAGAAAAATATTTCTCATCCAATACATTTAACTCTGAAGATTTACATGATATATTTATTTACAAGAAAAGGATATATGAATTAGGATGCAGCACGTTATCAAGAAAAATATTAACATGAGTATAAAAAATGAATGATACTGAAGTTATTTATATAATAAACTCTGAAAAAGAAAATTTTTCTCCTGTATTAACAAAAGCTAAAGGCAAAGATGAGTTTTGTATAACTGCATCAACCAATCCAAATAAAATAAGACTTGATAATTTTTTCATTCTTAAAAAAACCTTTGAAGAATTAAAAAAATTGACTCCTAAAAATGTTGGGATCCTTCTAATTAAAGATAACGGTGGACGATATTTTCCTCCGACGGCTGAATCCCAAAATACTTAACGATATTAAATCCCGCAAAACCCCGGACAGTCAAACTAAGAAGAATGTCTGATTTTTCATAAGGTCAATGTAGTGGTCAACTAAATTTGGCCACCAAAAAAGATAAAATAGACACCCACCTTAATTTTGAAACAGAATCATGTCATTTATAACCAACGCAATAGTTCAGTACGGAAGTTCCTATAGCACTGGGGTAAGACGACGGATTTTCAATGAAAAGGTCGGATTTAAGACATGCTCAACACCAACAGATGCTGGTGTTCGCTTTAGAATGTGAGTTACAGAGTTCTACTAGCCGAATGCCGCTCTACACCGACTGAGTCCCGGTGACCTTTGATAATTTAATGTTTCACAAGCGCTACGTAAGCGCTGTTCGTTACCCGCAAAGGTCGCAAAGCATTCTTCGAAGTTTGAAGTCATATCCAACCATTGTGAATCATCAATTCCGAGTCGAATCAAAATGTTTTCGGCATTTTCTGAAATTGCACCACGCTTGTCTTCGCGGTGGATCCGGCCAGTCCAGTCGACGAGTTCCAGGTAATCAGTAAGGCGCATCTGAATTCCGTCAGGCATGTCCTGACGAGGGTTGCCCACAAATGGATGCAGTTCTTTCACCTGCTGATTTGGATGATTCACCTGTTGAGATTGCTTAGCCTTCTCAGAGCGCTTCTTTATCGACGTATGGTCTGATTGCTCTGGTGTGTCTGCCATCTGAGCACGAACTGGGTTCAAGTCAACATAAGCCATACACGCAGTAAGCGCAGCTTCATCAAGTAACGCCTGTGATTTAAACCGCCCTTCCCAGAAACGACCTGTACACTGATCTTCGCTATTCGCTTCGCGAGCGATAGACTCATTCAGAATGCGCATAAACCAGCTGATGTCGCATAAACGCGCCCGCCACTCATCTATAAACATCTGTAGACGCGCTCGTTGCGCCGAATCCAGAACTTCACCCCTGATAAATTTCTGCGAGGACAGATTACCTTTGAAAATCGAGTGCCAGCGCTCAATCACCTCAAGGTCAGACCACTGATCCGCCTGCTTTTTGTCGATATGAAGCACCACGTGATAGTGATTACTCATGATGGCGTACGCCGCAATATTGATTGCGAACGTCTGAGGCAAAGCCAGCAACTTCTCTTCTAACCACCCGCGACGATGTTCATAGCTTTGACCCGAAAATGAATCCGTACCGCAAAGAAACGCCCTGCGGACACAGCGTGATACGCAGTGATAATAAGGCGTCGCATCCAGAGCGATCTGCTGTTTTCTTGGCTTGGGCATAGTGTTGATCCTTCAACGAAGATGCTATGAGTCTAACATGGGTCCATTTATGAGCAATCAGGATAAAGTACTAACATGGGTGTCCTATTAGCGTCCAGTTTTCCTTGAATTTTTCGAGAGCGATCTGCTGTTTTCTTGGTTTTGGCATAGTGTTGATCCTTCAACGAAGATGCTCTGAGTCTAACATGGGTCAATTTATGATCAATCAGGATAAAGTACTAACGTGGGTGTCCTATTAGTCACTTTAGTCAAGTCAGGTCTTAATGGAAACACAAGATCTTTGAAAGCCTTTAAAATACCAAGTGGCACAGGATTAAAAAGTTATGCTAAACCAGTCCTTGATGATTGGACTGTACCTGAAGTTCCTGTTGAAACATCTGGGGGTGGAGTCCAGTTATTAGTTAACGATTCTATAAAGAAATCCGTAGTAGGAACTTGATAATGAAACAAGAAATAATTGATAATATTGACAGTGTTTTGCCTGAGATTCAGGTAAAAGAGAGTACATCTAAAGACTCTGGAGTTTATGCATCAATTGCTAGACAGTTAGAGTTTCTTAAAAAATGTCATGAACAAGGGTTAGATTATCGGAATGAATTAAATGGAAGAAAATTAAATTTTGGTATCATTGCATCTAGAAACTTTGCAGGGCCTGAAGAGGATCTAGAAATCAGAATAAGTGAGATAAATTCATTACTCATAAATGGATAAATTAATTCAATTAAAGAAAGAAAGCATGAATCTTGAAATCATGTTAAAGAATAAAAAAAATAGTGTCGCTGCATTAGAAGCGTATGACTCCCTCAAGCAAATCTTTGAGAAAATCGAAGAAATGGACAAGTACCAACCTATAGGCCGAGTCCGCTTAGTTCGGATTTTTTTGGAAAGCGACCTCAGCGAAGATAAAGATCTATTTTCCTGTTATGGACGATTCGCAAACTTAGTCGAAGGCGTTGAAGTGTGAACAAACTAAATAGACAAACTAAATAGACACCCACCTTAATTTTGAAACTAACTAAATAGACACCCACCTTAATTTTGAAACAAAATCAGGTCATTTATCACCAACGCAATGGTTCAGCACGGCAGCTCCTATAGTACTGGGGTAAGACTCCGGATTTTCAATGAAAAGGTCGAATTTAAGACATGCTCAACACCAGCAGATACTGGTGTTCGCTTTTGAATGTGGGTTACAGAATTCTGCTAGCCGAATGCCGCTCTACACCGGCTGAGTCCCGGTGACCTTTGATAATTTAATGTTTCACAAGCGCTACGTAAGCGCTGTTCGTTACCCGCAAAGGTCGCAAAGCATTCTTCGAAGTTTGAAGTCATATCCAACCATTGTGAATCATCAATTCCGAGTCGAATCAAAATGTTTTCGGCATTTTCTGAAATTGCACCACGCTTGTCTTCGCGGTGGATCCGGCCAGTCCAGTCGACGAGTTCCAGGTAATCAGTAAGGCGCATCTGAATTCCGTCAGGCATGTCCTGACGAGGGTTGCCCACAAATGGATGCAGTTCTTTCACCTGCTGATTTGGATGATTCACCTGTTGAGATTGCTTAGCCTTCTCAGAGCGCTTCTTTATCGACGTATGGTCTGATTGCTCTGGTGTGTCTGCCATCTGAGCACGAACTGGGTTCAAGTCAACATAAGCCATACACGCAGTAAGCGCAGCTTCATCAAGTAACGCCTGTGATTTAAACCGCCCTTCCCAGAAACGACCTGTACACTGATCTTCGCTATTCGCTTCGCGAGCGATAGACTCATTCAGAATGCGCATAAACCAGCTGATGTCGCATAAACGCGCCCGCCACTCATCTATAAACATCTGTAGACGCGCTCGTTGCGCCGAATCCAGAACTTCACCCCTGATAAATTTCTGCGAGGACAGATTACCTTTGAAAATCGAGTGCCAGCGCTCAATCACCTCAAGGTCAGACCACTGATCCGCCTGCTTTTTGTCGATATGAAGCACCACGTGATAGTGATTACTCATGATGGCGTACGCCGCAATATTGATTGCGAACGTCTGAGGCAAAGCCAGCAACTTCTCTTCTAACCACCCGCGACGGTGTTCATAGCTTTGACCCGAATATGAATCCGTACCGCAAAGAAACGCCCTGCGGACACATCGTGATACGCAGTGATAGTAAGGCGTCGCATCTAGAGCGATCTGCTGTTTTCTTGGCTTTGGCATAGTGTTGATCCTTCAACAACAAAGATAATAAAAGAATATCAAAGCCTGATTATTGATCAATCAGGATAAAGTACTAGCGTGGGTGTCCTATTGGATCAGGTTGAAGAATGAAAAATCTGCCTCAAGCCTTTGTTCTTTTCGGCAGCTGAATAAAGACAGATGCAAAAGTTAGAGTCGTTGATTTTGAATAGCCCCTTGAATACTTATGTGAATATAAATAAATTCATATTTTACATCCCTTGCTACTTCAAAAGTAGAATACACCGACAAGACCAACGATTAATAGTGAGTATATAGACAGGGATAATAATAACCCTACTCGCCGATCAAAAGCAGTTCCATATGGCCGAAGTGCTTTAACATCAATCAATGGATCATCTTCATGGTTAAAAATGTTACCTACAGGAAGCGATATAGCACCCGCTATCATCATAACTCTTAAGCCCACAATATCGATTGGGCATGCCCTAGCTTGACCATCATCAATCATCTGCTTATCAATTCTAGGAATTGATATACGGCTAAATATGAACCAATTTACTCCCATAAAAATAAACAGCCCAAAAAACAAAATAGCAAATGTATATTCACTCATAATAATGCCTTAAAAGCGTCCATCATCCATAATTCGCGTGGATAAATCTTGCGTTAGGGAATCTATATTGCTTCCAACTAAATAGCCGACCGCAATGCTTCCAGCAAAGATAGTGCCTAGCAATAGCCACCCAACCGGCCCCGCGAAAGTCAAGCCTGCTTGAATAGCTATGGCAGTTCCCGCACCAAAAGAAACCCTACCAGAAGTACTAGCGTGGGTGTCCTATTAGTTTTACTAGCGTGGGTGTCCTATTAGTTTTACTAGCGTGGGTGTCCTATGAGTTTTAATATTTTCTGTTCGGATTCAAAGGAGCAAAGTCGAATTAATCGGGAAAAAATGATGCCGTCACACCTAAAATAATCATCAGGTATGCCGATAAATTAAGTATCAGTCCAACCCATTTATCAAATTTAGTACCGTAGGGACGAACTGACTTCACATCAATCATCGGATCATGTTCGTGATTTAGAAAATTTCCTACAGGGAGCGAAATCGCAGCCGCAATAATAATGACCCGCAAGCCAAAAATATCAATAGGGCAAGCTCTGGGTAAACCGTCCGCCGCCATATCGGCATCTATTCGAGTTATAGATACACGACTAAAGATGAACCAACTGATTGCCATCGCAAATAGAGAGGTAATAAACCCATAAGCAATGATACTGAATAGCACCGGATAGCTTTCCATTTACTTCATAAGCCAGTCTGAGAATTTTTGTGAACCGTTATCTATAGATGAGCCAATCAGATATCCAGCACCAACACTAGTGATAAAAATACCACCTAAAATTAACCATCCGACAGGGCCAGCAAGCGTTAACCCTGCCTGCACAGCCAACAGAGTGCCTCCAGCGAAAACAGCTCTACCGGCAACCATGCCTCCAGCAGCTCCAGCTCCAAACCCCGTCATTTGCTTAGCCCCCTCTCGCATCCAGTCTCCGCCTTCTGCTTCGATGTCCATCACCTTAACCACTCGCAGTCCAGCATCAACTGCAATAGCCGTATGTCCTAGACCATTAACAAGCTTTCCCATTCGCGCTAACTTACTGGCTTGAGCTTGGCTTTCGATATTCAAACGGACATCAGCTTTCGGGGAATTAGGGTTCCGCGTTGCGAGAGTAATGCCCCGCTCGGCATTGCTAAAGGCGGTACCACGATTTTTAGCTCTTAAGGCTTCCGGAGCAAATTTCTGTAGCTCGACACCATAGCGACGACTTAGCTCGGCATAAGCCTCTCGAACGCGCACCTTAGCCTTCTGGACCGTAGCAGAGTGCCCACGCCCATGTTTACCCGAGGCAGCCAAACCACGCAAACCATTCAAGGCTTTTTGATAATTAACAACCGCTGTTTCAAAGCCATCCAAGCGAGCGACGGCTGCTGTCGCTCCAGCTCCGATCACTGAATTCATTTTTTGGATATTTTCTGGGCTAAAGTAGCGATCCAGAAATGCAGCCAGTACCAGCGTTTCATTTCCACACGTTTGAGTGATGCTGCTAATACATTGTCTTTCTGGAGCAGGAAGATAATTTAGTTGCGCGCGAATATTCGCAGCTCGCACATCGTCATCAAGAGAAAATATGCTGCCACGCTGCAAGGAAGTACCAGATGTTGAATTGTTAACTCGGCATAGATCATCACTTGTGCGCTGATCCAAACCATTCAATAAAGCGGAGGGGGTGGTAACGTCTTGTACGAAAAGCATTTCTGGCATGGCTAATAATCCGTTATTGATTCAATATTCCGTCAAATTTGAGCTGCGATAATTCTCGCAGAGTACTTGCCGCCATTATGCTACAGGGCCAAGCTAGCGACAACAACGGCTCATCCAGCAGGTAACTCAATGCGAGCATTCAATAGGCTAGGAGGACTCTCTCTGGGTTAGGTCATACTGAATCGCTGGCAGCCCTGATTGATTCCAGCAATTTTTAACGATCCGCCGCGGCTGATGACCATAAGATTTTTTTATTTATTGGCGTAGTTACTATAAATATCTAAAAACTCAATCTACATCATCAGCCCGTCATTATTCCTAAGGTATTATTGTTAACCATCAACATCTCCAAACACATTTAGTAGGCTACTTTATGACGAATATAACCAACATTACGTTCAGTGAGTTAAAAGTTGGTGATTGCTCTCACTTAAGCCACCAAGTTACTGAGTCCGATATTCGGCTGTTTGCGGCTTCAAGTGGTGACAACAACCCAGTGCATTTGGATGCAGAGTACGCCAGCCACACTCGGTTTGGGCATACCATTGCCCACGGTATGTATTCGGGCGTGTTAATTTCTCGGGTGCTGGGCACTCAATTTCCGGGGCCGGGGACGATTTACTTATCCCAGTCGCTTAATTTTTGCGCGCCTGTGCTGCCCAATGATACGTTGACGATTCTGCTGGAGGTGGTGGCTTTGAGCGATCATAAGCCGGTGGCAACCCTGTCTTGCCAGATCACTAATCAAGATGAGGTCGTGGTCTGCAAAGGAGAGTCAGTGGTCTTGGTACCCACGGAGAAGCAAACCGTGGCTATGCCGCCGTTACCCGCGTTTACTGAGGTTGATCACTAAGTACTGTCCTGTCATTCCAACATAAGCGCTTCAACATAAGCACTTCAACATTAGCGCTTTCGACATCAGCCCTAGACCGCCTACCCACAGATCAAAAGGATGGCTTAACCATCCCTGTCATCTGCGAGCCAAAGGCTAGTCACAGGTGCGTATTTCATACCCTAGGGGTATGCTACTCATTTAATCTACTAAGAGAATTCTATGCTTGCTTCCTCTGTTGCCATTATCGCTTCTGGGCTGTTTTTTCTTAGTGGTTTGCTCACGGGTGTGATGAAGTATCAGCAAATTATGGCGTCGCCTAAGGGCGAAGCGCATATCTATATCGATATCTGCCATCGTGCTTCACTGATGTACGCCTTCGCCTGCGTGTTGATTTATCAGTTTGTTTTGATTAGCCAATTACCTGAATGGTTGGAATTAACAGCAGTGCTTTTGTTGGTGGTGTATTTCGCTACGGCAATCATCAGTTATTTTGTACATGGTGTTTTAAAAGACACTGATAACCAGTTAAAACCACCCCACCACGTCGGAAATACGAAATTAGCGCCGGGACTTATTTCACTCTATATGTGGGCATTGATCACAGGTGAAATTGGTGGTTTTTTGATTCTATTTTACGGTGTCATTATGACTTTAATCTAACAGGTAGCTCTTATTTAACAGATAGCTCCGGTTTAACGGGTGGTAATTTATTACAAGAGCCACGCTTTGTTGCTGAATAACAACCTTCATATTCGGTGTTTATTGCGTACTCCCCCGCACAAAATGGACGTTATCAGCCACTTCTATTTTCTAGTCCGTTAAGATTTTCAGAACTAACAATTAACTCACAAACTTATCAATGACACCTCTATAAGCATTCCCTTTAAATTCAATAAGTTAGATTTTGTCGCTTGATGCCAGTCAAGTTTTCATAGTTTGACTCTTCTTATCAGGGGTATAGCATCATTTTCTCTCTGATAAACAGAGAGCAAAGGAGTTGTCCGGGGAGTCTGATGCCCCGAGTCCTATGTCGAACTTTTCTAACGACAAAAGGAACTGACTATGGCTATCGGTAAAGAACTCTCCAGTATCGATTTTCAATCAATGATTGGCGGACCGCTTGATGCGGTTGTTCGAGCACAAGCTCAATCGGCTCAAACCTCTGTCGATTTCATTAAAGCCGTTGGCTTCGATGAAGATGGCAACACCCCTACGATGGTAACGTTTAGCTACATGAAGCCGGTCGAAACGACGGATGCTCAAGGTGCGGTTACCGTTACTCCTACAAAATATGACCTCACGGTTCCTATTTTGACCATGCTCCCTATTCCATTCATTCGCGTGGAAGAGACCACCATCGACTTCAATGCGAAGATCAATTCGGTGCAGGAGTCTTCAACAACGTCTTCCCACGACCTCAATACCAAGCTTAACCTTAAGCAAGGTTGGGGCACGGGTTCGGTGAAGCTGAGCGCCAGTTACTCGTATAAGAAATCGTCGTCTTCGTCATCGAAAATTGAGCGAACCTATAGCTTACAAATCCATGTACGTGCGGTTCAAGACGAGCTGCCAGCAGGTACTGAGAAGCTACTGGGTATTCTTGAAAATGCAATTCAAGAGACGCCTAACGCTGGGTAACTAAATAAAAGCGACCTTAGTAGGTCGCTTTTATTTCTATAAATGACAGCAACAATGGATTTAAGGAATTAAAACTTATGGCTGAGTTAAGTGAAGTGCTTGGGGCACTGATGGTAAGTCTGGTACATGCTCGTAGAATGGCGGATGAAGAAACCGCAGCCGTGGCGGAGTATTATAAAGACCACCCTCTGCTCGAAGGCATGAGTTTGCCCCGCGTTCGAGTGCCTGAATTAACTATCTCTATGCCAGTCACCATCGATGATCATATTGCGGCCAGCGATGCCAAAATAGACTCTCCAACCAATATTTTACGAGCGGTATCGTCGCAATTATCTAGCAGTGTTAGAAACGAAAAAATTGAATCAAGAAACGTTGCCGCATTTAAAAATTCGTTTAATTCTGAAGCCAAAACCGCATTAAATAAATTAACTATTTTACAAAAAAAGAATCCGGGAAGAGTCAGTAAGGAAGCTGTCGTACGCGCAGTGGATGACGCATTACAAACCTCAATAAAAAATTCAAATTTAAGTGCCGACATATCCAACGATCAAAAAATGCAGCTGACACAAGCCATGCGCCACACCGTCAGTTCGGTGGCATTAAAAGAAAGCTCAGCCCCACTCTCACTCAAAGCTTCTGCCGTAACCAGTGCGGTTAAAGAAAAATCGACCAAAGAGTCTAGCGTTCATCTAAGCATTACGTTGCGCGAGGAAGGTTTGGAGTGGTCAACGGCACAGGGCGATAACGGGGGCATTCAAAGCCGCCTGCAACCGGAGTAATGTGTTATGCAGTCGATCATCAGGGAACGAATTTTAGAGCAACTGCTTAGTATTCCGGGGCTTGTAGACCAGTACGCTGCACAGGAAGGCAGCTTTATGCAAAATGTTGCGCACTGGTTACGAGCTACAGAGCAAGCCTTAGAACCTTTTCGCTTACCTTTGGTATCTCGTTTATCCACCATTCGAGGCCAGCTAATTGCGGTATCCGAAGGATCAATGGATGTTGGAACCATCAAGATCACGCGCAAACAAAAACGTGGCGAAGCGATTAAACTTTTACAGCAATCAGAAGAGGCTTTACGCGAGCATATTTCAAAAATAGATAATCAGTTCGAGGAGTTTAGGGAAAAACTATCCCAATTGCTCGCCGTTGCCTCTAGCCGTGAAGCATTGCCTGCCACTGATCACATTACCGCAGGGTATTTAGATAACGTGTGGGAGCTAGCAAAAAAAGTCCCTGAAAATAGTACGCTGGCTTTATACCTGCAAGGGAGGCTGACGGAAACCGACCGCCGTTATTTACTCGCAGACTTAATTGAGCACTTATTAACGCGGATGGTTCCTAGCCCTGCTGCTCCAGAAATTCACGAATAAGCTGGGCATTACGAAGGTTGGCTTTAAACCCGATATCAAAAACATCACCGATAATAGGGATAGAGCCGATAACCGCATCAATTAAAATATTAACCAACATCTTCAATTTCAGCCCGCTACTCACACCAATTCGGTGTGCTTCAAGCACAGGGTAAAGCGCCAAGATAAGAGACACGCCGTCACCGACAAAGGGAATGATACCGATAAGCCCGTCTATACCTATGCTTATTGGTGTAAATGGAATCTTAAATTGGGCATCCATCAAACGCGCGAAGGCTTCTACACGCTTGAGTCGTTTTTGGTTGTCGGCATTCATGAGACGTTATCTCTTATACGATATTGCAAGATCATAGTCCCGCATAAAATCCGCATCTTCAATGTTCCAAACAAAAAAAACCGCCTTGCGGCGGTTTCATTGAGCATCTACACATATCACTTTGTGATACTTACTTTACTACCTTCAACGAAGGTCGGCTGCCGATGGATATCACAGGCTCCGCTTTCTTTGTTTTAGGTGCCGGCGGCGGATCATCTGGATCGGGTGCTCCGGCTTCAGAGCCGAACACCATACCTTGGCCATTCTCCTTTGCGTATATCGCAAGGATGGCGATCAAGGGTACGTAGACATCCATTGGCACACCGCCAAAGCGTGCATTAAATGACAACCCTTCCTGATTGATCAGCAAGTCATGAATAGCACTTGGACTTATATTCAACACGATTTGGCCGTTGTTGACGTAGTCTTGTGGTACTTGAACATTTGGCAACCCAGCATCCACAAGGACATATGGTGTCGTGTTGTTATCCAGTATCCACTCATTCAGTGCCCGCATTAGATACGGACGGCTAGGGGTCATTTTTTCACTCATTAGTCGCGCATCTCACGCTCTGCTTCAGACAATGATGCCTGGAAGCTTTCACGTTCAAACAAACGCTCCATGTACTGAATCATCGGCTTACACTGTTTTTCTGGCAGCTCGATACCCAGCACTGGTAAACGCCATAAGATCGGTGCAACACAGCAATCTACGATTGAGAATTCTTCGCTCATGAAGAACGGCATCTCAGTAAAGATTGGCGTAGTAGCAATGATGCTATCGGTTAATGCTTTGCGCGCTTTATCCGCATCTTTTGGCTTACCAGTCAGGATGGTTTCTACCAACCCAGCCCAGTCGTGCTCAATGCGGTGCATCCACAAACGGCTCTGCGCACGTGCTACCGGGTAGACAGGCAGTAGTGGCGGATGAGGGAAACGCTCGTCGAGGTATTCCATCATTACGTTGGCTTCATACAGAACCAAATCACGGTCTACCAAGGTAGGCAGCGTGTTGTAAGGGTTCAGCGTTGCCAGATCTTCTGGCTTGTTGTCCGGGTCGATATCATGAATATCAACGGTCACGCCTTTTTCGGCAAGTACGATTCGTACGCGATGGCTATAGTGGTTAGCCGGGTCGGACAAAAACGTCATGGAAGAGCGCTTGGCTACAACTCCCATAGTTTCCTCTCTTGTTAACTTGAAAATAGTTAAGCAAACCTAAAAAACGAACATAGCCCGGCCGCTTTTAAACGGCCGAGCTTTGATTCAGGCACTGTTTTGCGTGTTTATTTAACGTCGCGCCAGAACTCTTTGTTCAGCATATATACTGGTACAAATAAGATCGCGAGGAACAGCAAGACCCACCAACCAAGACGTTGACGCTCAAGAGCGATCGGCTCAGCCATGTAGACCATGAAGTTCACTAGATCGAAGACAAGTTTATCGTACTCTTCAGCAGACAGTTTACCTTCTTCTTCTAGGTACAATACACCTTCGTGCTCTTCAGTGATTTCCTGACCTGTCAGGGTATCAAATCCAACAGCAACTTGGGCAGTACCCATCACTTGGCGACCCTGAAGGCCAGCCAGTACGTGTGGCATACCAACGTCTTTAAATACAACGTTGTTCACACCCCAAGGACGGCTGTCATCTTCATAGAAGCTACGCAGGTAAGTGTACAGCCAATCAGGACGTCGCACACGTGCAACCAAGGTTAGATCTGGCGGTGTCGCACCAAACCAACGCTTAGAGTCACCTTTGTCCATTGCGATGGTCATTAGGTCGCCGAATTTTTTATCAGCAAATACTAAGTTCTCCATCATCAATTCTTCAGGAATGTCTAAATCTTTGGAAACACGGTTGTAACGTGCGTGCTCCATTGAGTGACAACCCATGCAGTAATTGGTGAACGTCTGCGCACCACGCTGTAAAGAGGCGGTATCACGAAGGTCTGTTAGGTGCTCATCAAGATGCACACCACCGCCAGCCGCTAAAGCAAACGCAGGAACAACGGCAGCGACAAGTGCGAATAGTTTTTTCATGCCCAATGTCATCTTAGTGTCCTCCTGTTACGCGTTCAGGTACTGGCTTGGTTTTTTCCATGCTGCTGTAGAACGGCATTAGTAGGAAGAAGCCAAAGTAAATAACAGAACAAATTTGAGCCATTACTGTGTTGTTGATCAAGCCAAGGAATAAACCATCAGACGACTGGGTACCCAACCATGTCAGGATCACAAAGGTGATTGCAAACACAACGATGAATACTCGGCTGATGATACCCTTGTAACGCCAGCTGCGTACTGGGCTGCGATCAAGCCATGGAAGAACAAACAATACAGCGATTGCACCACCCATCGCCGCGACACCTAGTAGCTTATCTGGCACAGCTCGCAAGATCGCGTAGAACGCGCCGAAGTACCATACCGGAGCAATGTGCTCTGGTGTCTTCAGACCGTTAGCCGGTTCAAAGTTCGCGTACTCAAGCATGAAGCCGTTGCCTTCTGGGAAGAAGAACATCACGGTACAAAACACCATTAAGAAGACCACAATACCCACCAAGTCGTGCACGGTGTAGTAAGGGTGGAAAGGAATGCCATCTAGAGGCTTACCTTGTTCGTCTTTTAGTTTTTTGATGTCTACGCCGTCTGGGTTGTTAGAACCAACTTCGTGCAGCGCAAGAAGGTGCATCACAACCAAAGCAACAATAACTAATGGCACTGCAACCACGTGCAATGCGAAGAAGCGGTTCAGGGTAGCGCCTGAGATCAGGAAGTCACCACGAATCCATTCAGTCAGTAGATCGCCGTATGGCATTACTGAGAATAGAGAAATAATTACCTGGGCACCCCAGTAAGACATCTGACCCCATGGCAGTACATAGCCCATGAAGGCTTCGGCCATCAGTGCTAGGTAGATAGCCATACCGAAGATCCAGATCAACTCACGTGGCTTCTGATACGAGCCGTATAGGACTGCACGCATCATGTGCAAGTAAATAGCGATAAAGAAGAAGGTCGCACCCGTGGAGTGCATGTAGCGAATCAGCCAGCCCCACTCAACATCACGCATGATGTATTCAACTGATGCGAAGGCAGCTTCGGCACTAGGCGTGAACTGCATTGTCAACCAAACACCGGTCAGGATTTGGTTAACCAACATAAGCATGGACAATACGCCAAAGAAGTACCAGAAGTTGAAGTTCTTCGGGGCGTAGTACTTAGACATGTGCTTTTCATACGTCTGGGTAACCGGTAGACGGTCATCAATCCAGGCCATGATTTTATTGCTGTTCTGGCTCATTACGCATTCTCCTCATCAACGCCAACGATCAATACGCTTTTACTTTCAGTTTCGAAAGAATAAGGCGGTACGACCAAGTTGTCAGACGCAGGTGAACCGTTAAATACTCGGCCAGACAGGTCAAAGCGAGAACCGTGACATGGGCAGAACCAGCCGCCTTTCCAGTCTTTATCAAACGGTTCTGGTTTTACTTCTGCAAAGTACTTAGGTGCACAACCTAGGTGAGTACATACGCCCAGCAGTACAATCAGATCAGGTTCGCGGGAGCGGTAGACGTTATCAGCGTATTCTGGCTGCTGAGCTTTGTTCACGTTCTCCGGATCTTTTAGGCGACTTGCTAGGCCTTCTAAGTTTTTAAGTGTCTCATCGCTACGACGAGCGATATACACAGGCTTGCCTCGCCATTCAGCAGTAAGCATGGCACCAGGCTCAAGCTTGCTGACATCGACTTTTGCTGGTGCACCTGCGGCCTTCGCTTTTTCACTGGGCATCCAGGACTTCACGAATGGAACTGCAAGGAAGCCAGCACCGACAGCACCGACACCGGCAGTCGCACCGACCAGCAGAGTACGCCGGGCTTTATTAACGCCGTCTTGACTCATGACCATCTTCTCCCATCAATAAAATACGTATGTAGCTTCGCGATCTATTATTAGTTGTACATTTTATATACAGACCAAGCGTAGCATACAGAGCGGCGCACATAGTAAAGAAAACAAGGGCAGGAAACAACTGGAAATACCTACGAAACGTGGGGTTTCAGGCATAAAAAAAGCGCTTATTGACCTGAGCCAATAAACGCTTCTTTTTGTTCGTCGTCGGCGTATTAACGCTTGGAGAACTGTGGTTTCTTACGTGCTTTACGTAGACCCACTTTCTTACGCTCAACTTCACGAGCATCACGAGTAACATAACCCGCTGCACGTAAAGAAGGACGAAGTGTTTCGTCGTATTGCATCAAGGCACGAGTAATGCCGTGACGAATAGCACCAGCTTGGCCATTGCCGCCGCCGCCTTTAACGTTAACGATTACGTCGAATTTCTCGAGGCTTTCGGTAAGTTCTAGTGGCTGACGCACAACCATACGAGCTGTCTCACGACCAAAGTATTGGTCTAGAGTGCGCTTGTTTACTACGATGCTGCCAGTACCTGGACGCAAGAAAACGCGTGCTGTGGAAGTCTTACGACGACCTGTACCATAATATTGAGTAACTGCCATCATAATTATCCTACTACCAGGTCTTGAGGCTGTTGAGCAGCATGTGGATGCTCAGTACCTGCGTAGACTTTCATTTTTTTGAACATGGCACGACCTAATGGGTTCTTAGGTAGCATACCTTTAACAGCAAGTTCGATTACCTGTTCTGGCTTGTAGTCAATCAGCTTCTCAAAAGAGATAGACTTCAATCCACCAGGGTAACCTGTGTGACGGTAGTACATCTTGTCCGCCGCTTTCTTGCCGGTTACTTTTACTTTATCTGCATTGATAATGACGATGTAATCGCCAGTATCAACGTGAGGAGTGTATTCTGGCTTGTGCTTACCTTTAAGACGGTGAGCAACCTCAGTGGCCAGACGACCCAGCGTTTTTTCAGCTGCATCAACTACAAACCACTCACGTTTTACGGTTTCGGGTTTTGCGCTGTAAGTTTTCATCAATTTCTCGCCTTAAAAGGGCTTGTTGAATCGAAAAGAGGGCGTCATTCTATAGCAGGGATTACACTTGCGCAAGGACTATTTCAGTTTGATTTAACGAGAGGGGAATTAATGAAAACTCCCCAGAATTCAAGGCTTAGACGCAACTATATTTAGCAGCTCGAATGAATCACTTCAGCTCAGCGCTTAATATTTCTCAGGCTCACGCAAGGACACCAACCCCCAAATAAGGCTTAGCAGCGCAACCATGACGTCTAGTAATATCGCCAAGCCCATCGCCTGCGATGTTTCTGGTGACTCACTGTAGCCTAGCACTTGCCCAGCCCAAAAGAATCCGGCACTGACCAAAAAACCAACGACAATGCACGCGATCAAAAAATAACCCTTCGCATCATCTAAAAACAACTGCTCTCGACTAAGAAGGCTTTGTATCCACCAACGAATCGAGCCGCACATCACTAGTGTTATCAAACTTCCGGTAAGAAAGTAGACCGCCATATCGGTAACCTCTGCTTAACGATGATCTATTACGATCAATCAATTGAGAGAAGTTTAGTACAGACAGTCGCGTCTGCAAGGAAAGTCACTTAGTTGATTTCCTTGCAGACACTGCGCTTAGTGTTCGCGCGTGGAGCGGAACTGCACGTCAGGCCAACGCTCTTGCGTCAGCGAGAGATTGACCCGTGTTGGAGCAATATAAGTGAGGTAGCCACCGCCATCTATGGCGAGGTTTTCGCCGCCCTTGCGCTTAAACTCTTCAAGCTTACGGGCGTCATCACAATACACCCAGCGTGCCGTGCTAACACTGATTGGCTCGTAGATACACTCAACCTTGTATTCGTCACGCAGACGCTGCTGCACCACATCAAACTGCAGCACACCCACCGCCCCTAGAATCAGGTCGTTATTATTAAGTGGCATAAACAGCTGAGTGGCACCCTCTTCTGACAACTGCTGCAAACCTTTCTGCAGCTGCTTCATTTTTAGAGGATCTTTTAATCGTACGCGCTTAAACAGTTCGGGGGCAAAGTGTGGGATACCCGTAAATTGGATATCGTCACCGTAAGTAAAGGTATCGCCAATTTGGATGGTGCCGTGGTTGTGCAAACCAATAATGTCACCTGACTTAGCTTCCTCTACCGCAGATCTATCGCCCGCCAAAAAGGTCACAGCGTCGGCAATTTTAATGTCTTTGCCGATACGCACGTGCTTCATCTTCATACCCTTGGTGTAGGTACCTGAGCAAATGCGCATAAAGGCGATACGGTCCCGGTGTTTTGGGTCCATGTTTGCCTGAATTTTAAAGATAAAGCCGGTGAATTTATCGTTATCTGGAGCAATCTCACCTTGGTCGGTCACTCGTGGTAACGGCGACGGTGCCCAATCAACAAAGTAATCGAGCATTTCACGTACACCAAAATTCGCCAATGCGGTACCAAAAAATACCGGGGTCATTTTGCCATCAAGGTATTCTTGCAGATCAAATTCGTGGCTCGCACCCTGCACAAGCTCTATTTCATCTTTTACTTCGTCAATAAGATCCTGCCCCAACAGCGCAATGGCTTCTGGAGACGTTAGGCCTTTGATCTGAACGTCATCAGGAACAATACTCGCCTGCCCTGGCTTGAACACGTGGATCGTGTCCGTCAGTAAGTTATATACCCCTTTAAAAGCTTTACCCATACCGATCGGCCAAGTCACCGGCGAACATTTAATATTCAAAACGGTCTCAATTTCATCCATCACCTCAATATGGTCCCGCACCTCGCGGTCCATTTTGTTGATGAAGGTGAAAATAGGGGTATCACGCAGACGACAGACATCCATCAATTTAATGGTTCGATCCTCTACGCCCTTCGCGCCATCAATCACCATCAATACAGAGTCAACCGCCGTAAGAGTACGGTACGTATCCTCCGAGAAGTCTTCGTGACCCGGGGTGTCCAACAGGTTGACCATGCGGTCTTTATAAGAAAACTGCATCACCGAGGTCGTGATCGAGATACCACGGTCTTGCTCCATCTGCATCCAGTCAGACGTAGCCATGCGGCCAGTCTTGCGGCCTTTTACCGTACCCGCGAGCTGAATTGCATTCCCGAACAGCAACAGCTTTTCGGTAATAGTGGTTTTACCGGCATCCGGGTGAGAGATGATACCGAAAGTGCGGCGCTTGCCCACTTCCTGATGAAACGGTGTGTCAGACATGATTACTCAGAACTGGAGAACAGAAAGGCCGCTATTCTCGCTGAAAGCGGCGCATTGTTCAAAGGGTGAGCGACTTTTGTGTCGGTCTTTCATTTCGGGCTAGATCTTGCCCGCCAAGAGCCTAGCCTGCAAAATCACCATATCAAAGCAATATATACTTCAGTGCGCTATGCAGAGGATACCGGCGACGTATAGAAGATACAGCTTCAAGAAATTCAAGCTCCAACGTATTTAAACAAAGGCTCGTAATCTCCTTTATCTGCTGCTCTTAACGCTGAAATATACTTTTTTCTCTGTTCAGACATTGCTTGCAAGCTTTGCCCTCCAGACCAATCAATGGGTTTCTCGCCCATTGCAATGGTAAGAACAACGTCTGCCATAATTCGTGAATGCCGACCGTTCCCATTCGGAAATGGATGAATAGCGACCAACCTATGATGAAAACGCGCGGCCAGCTCTTTAGCTGGATAAGTATCATGCTCGACCCAGTAGCGCGCATCATCCAATAGATTTCTAAGTTCAATACCTATCTGAATGGCATCGCACCCGATATTTTTACCCGTCTTTCGGAAAGAGCCTGCCCAATCCCATACTTGGCCAAACAGCCTTTTGTGCAGTTCGCAAACAAACTGCTCAGTAAATGGATCAGCCTTTTTTTGACGCATCAGCCACTTCATCCCAGCCTGAATGTTGACCTGTTCAAGTTCGTCCAACTGCCCACGGGTTTGGATGTGTTTGAAAACCAAACCGGCCATTTCGTTAGGATTAAGTGGCGTCGCCCCCTCTGGCTCCCCTACAATCTTACTCATTCATCGTTCCATAAATCTGAGTTGGAGTTTTTTAGTAATTCTTCGGCAAAGCTTTGCACCTGCTCCCGCAACTTCTCTTCACTTAGCGCCTGCTCCTCTAAAGCCATGTGAACACTCACCTGCTTGACCTGCGCCCGCGCTTTTTCCAAAGCTCGTTTTTGCACAATCTCTTCAATGTCATGCTCAGGAACAATCGCGTAAACAAAACGACAGTTCATAGAGTGCGCCATATTTTGCATCGCTTTGATTGTCACGCCACCCGCCAGCTCCGCTTTTTCTGTATTGGAAACAAGACCTCTTGTTACTCCCATACGCCGGGCGAGCTGAGCACCAGACATCCCAAGAGCTTGCCTTACGGTACGAATCCACCCTTCAGAGGGGATAGTAAGGCCTACCAACTGCGCTCTGGCGCGATTTACATTTTCTCGATATTGCTTTTGTACAATGCGCTTCATGTTCATATTATCGATCTATAGGTTTGCAGCAGAAATTTTTGTATACCTATAAATAAACCTAGATGGAAACTATGTCAATCTATAGATATACAAAAATAGAATTAACGCATACCTATAAGTATACAAGCTTACCAATAACGATCATCTAAAAAACAAAAAGTTGTTTTCTGGCGAGTTAGGTTGATACTCACATTACATTTCAGCCCAGACCAAAGGCCCAAATGCAACGATGACCAAAGCCGTTGCCATAGTCACTAAGGGCAACAATATTTTCTCGTGGCGATACCAAAAACTCTCGCCCACGGTCTCTAGTTTCGATAAACGAATTTCTTCTTCCCCTACGACTTGCCTTGTCAGTAGATGATTAAGTGCCACTGGCGGACTCAAGTATCCCAACTCAAAGGCCACCAGCGTGACCATCCAAAAGTGAATAGGGTCAATACCGGCTTTATAAGCAATACTGGCGATACTCGCACTCACCAATAACACAGCACCGTATGGGTCCATGATCATGCCGATCAATACCAAGATAGTGACCAGCAGCAACATGGCCATCCACACCGAGCTGAATTCTACAGGCAAGAGTGCCATTAACTCTGCGCGTTCAATCACACCGCCGATGGTCATGGTTGTGCCCATTAACATCAGCAGCGCCCCAATGTGTACGGAAGCTTCTGACGTAGAGGATTGCAACGTTGTAAACAGGCTAGGTTTTTCTTCTAGATTAGACGTTGGGTTTTTCTGACGTTCTCTTTTATTCGCAAATCGTTCATACGCCAGAATCACGATCAAGAGCACGGGCAGCACCGTCGGTGCAGAAAATTCATCTAAGTACGCTGCTAAAACCAGTGCATAAATGAATAATGTCGCGGCAATTAATATCACGTAAGGAATCAGTGGTTTTAATGCCTGAATAAACCCGGACCAAACCTCACCCTTATGCTCATTAATACTTAGTGATTCATCAGCATTAGTAGTCACCTTTTTACTTGAAATAAAGGCGTAAAATGCAAATAACGCGGTGGTGAGTAAGAATACTTTCACCCCCCAACTAAATAATTGATCTGTGGTAACTTCATTATTTAATGCCGCCACAATCACCACCAGCAAACAAGGGCGTAAGACTACACCAAGTGATCCTGACATTGCGGTCGCCGCCAGTGCCAATTGCCTACGCGCGCCTGCTCGACGAACTTCCATATAAACCAAACTACCCACGGCAATCACAAAAATTCCCGAACCGCCGGTGTACGCTGTTGGAATAGCCGAGACTGCAACCGCGACCACCGCTAGCATTTCTGGACGCAGGTTGAACGGCCGAAATACATCGAATACTTTCTGAGCCATATCCGTGCGTTTTAGCAACATGCCAATCAAAACGTACAAGGCGACATTCAACATCAACGACGCCAGTTCCATCATTTGATTGATATAAATACCAATGCCCGATGCATGACCATCAAGAATAAAATAGCTACCCGAAATAAGCGTAAAGATCGCATACAGTGGCGTCGCCAAAATCGCACTGCCAATATTGCCGCCTTTTTCAGCCTCTGCTGGCACCTTGATGAATTGGTAGACACAAATTCCGATGGCCGAACCAAACCCGATTATCCATATCCACAACAACACCAAATGCTCAGGAATAACATTAATTCCTGCGGATAACGCGACCCCTTTGAAGCTAACCATGGACGAAAATAAAATTCCAAAAGCCAGCATCTGAGCAATCGCCGATACCCTATAATCAAGTACCGTTAATGCCGGACGCAAAGATATATGATGCTTACGGAACAATGCAGTGCCGCCACAGATCAAGACCAGCACCGCAAGCATAATGCCCGAGGCTCGCATACGCACTTCACCAAGATCCGCCACCCATTTTTCAATAGCGCGGAAAGTTTTTACGTTAGGAGTAATCCGCTCAACGATGCTGTTGTAGCGATCTACACGAAAGCGACATTCTTTTTGCGCCGCCACAATTGACTGCCTTAGAACGTCAGGGGAAACCGGTTCTGCCGCCAGCAAATCAAACTCATCATCGGCACTGGCAGCCTGTTCTCGCATGGCTCGCTGTAATGCTGTTTCAATATCTAGTTCAGGGTTACAGGGAGGCGCAACCGGATCAATACGAAGTTGGTAATACCCTTCCCATGTATCGCCGCCAAACTGTAATAATTGTGCATGAATTTTATGGCTGGTATTCAGTAAAACAACCACGACCAAGATCAATAGAACAGGCAAGGTCGATAACCAGCGGTAAGCCTGAGATTTAGGGAGGTACGTAGTCTGATCCATTAGAACATCAACCATATTATTTTTATTTGTATACGCATGATCATACACAGAAACCGGACACCACAAAAATATCCAAGCCTGTGCACAGTCGTCCAGTAACGGTAGGATGCTCCTAAAGCACTGGCAGCCAATTTTTTTTACAAGAGAACAACGATGAGTGATGCTGAGAACACCCACCTAGATGACATGCCAAATATCGATAAAACGTGCCTAACACCTATCGATACTGACGCCTTACTGCCCCGTAACGATACGCAAACCAAGCCTCGAATATTGCTACTTTATGGCTCTCTGCGTGAGCGCTCATTCAGCCGACTAGCAACAGAAGAAGCGGCACGTATTCTGGAATTTTTTGGTGCAGAAACCCGTACGTATAATCCTTCAGGATTACCACTACCAGACGATACCGACGCCGATCATCCCAAAGTGCAGGAATTACGTGATCTAGCAAATTGGTGTGAAGGCATGGTGTGGTGCAGCCCAGAACGTCATGGGGCCATGACCGGCGTGATGAAAGCGCAAATCGACTGGATACCACTGGCATTACAAGGTGTGCGCCCTACTCAGGGGAAAACGCTGGCGATTATGCAAGTATGCGGCGGCTCACAATCATTTAATGCCGTTAACCAAATGCGAATTCTAGGCCGCTGGATGCGCATGGTGACCATCCCCAACCAGTCATCTGTGGCGAAAGCTTGGATGGAGTTTGACGATGACAACCGCATGAAGCCGTCGTCGTATTACGACCGCATTGTCGACGTGATGGAAGAGCTCACCAAGTTCACGCTATTGCTGCGTGATAATAAAGACTACTTTGTAGATCGTTATTCCGAACGGAAAGAAAGCGCCGAGGAGTTTCGCAAGCGAATTGATACTCGCTCCATATAACTAACGCCTAAGAAACATCGCAAATTAAACGGCGGACTAAACCTTCACCAGCCCGCCCTTTTCGTAGCCTAAGCGGCCGGTGCGTACTTTCTGTCGCTGAATTCCCGGCACCGGGCGCAGCATAAAGACATCACCATTACGCCCCGTCATCGTTTGTGGCACGCCACACCCTTTCGCCAAGCCCGCATGAGCTTTCATGTGAACATCCTCACCATGCACAGGGATGGATATTTGCGGCTGCACCCATTTATACAGGGTTTCAAGCTCCTCTTGGGCTGGATGTCCCGAGGCATGAATGGGAAGCTCAGCGTCATCAGCGGTAATCACTTCGACCCCCATACTCTTAAGTTGGCTAATGATGCCTTCAATCGCCTCTTCATTACCGGGAATCGCACGAGCACTAAAGATCACCCGATCACCGGCTTCTAAATCAAAATCTGGATGTGTGCCTGCTGCTAAACGGCGCAGCGCACTGTGCGGCTCACCTTGGCTTCCTGTCGCAACCGCCAGTACTTCGTTGCGAGGTAAATACCCCAAATGCCCGGTATCGACCGAGCCAGCACTGAAAGGCCAAACTCCCGCGCGTTTTGCGCACTGGTGCATATTAATCATGGAGCGACCGTACAAGCCCATATAGCGACCGGTGTCATCCGCCACATGCGATAGCGTTAATAATCGCGCAACGTTACTGCCAAAACAGGTGACGATGACACGTCCTTTAGCGCTTTCTATATAGTGACGTAAGCCATCGTACAAATCGCCTTCGGACACCGAATGCCCAGACGTCGTGGCATTAGTGGAATCACACACCATCGCCACTACGCCTTCATCTGCTAACTTGGTAAACGTCTCTTTTTTATAACCGTGCCCTATCACAGGATCAGGGTCGAGTTTCCAATCCCCGGTATGAAACACATTGCCCACCGGCGTACGAATCATTAATGCATTCGGGTCAGGGATCGAATGGGTTAATTCTAAAAACTCGACATCGAACGGGCCGATATTCAGACGTTCGCCAGGCTCAGGAATTATGATTTTTACTTGATGCAATAAACCGTGTTCGGCGAGTTTCTTTTTGAGTACTTCCGCCGTAAAACGCGTGCAATAAATTGGGCAGCGTAATTTGTGCCACAAGTAAGGTACGGCACCCACGTGATCTTCGTGCGCATGGGTAATAATCAAACCGGCCAATTGATCTTTACGCGATTCGATAAATTCAGGATCCGGCATTTGCGTATCAGGTTCGCCGGAATGGTGGCGAGTCCCATCCGCACTCACTCTGCCCGGTTTCGGAAACGTCACGCCGCAATCGACCATCAGCCAGTGTCCATCATGGCCATAGAGATTCATATTCATCCCAATCTCGCCAGTGCCGCCAAGGGGCAGGAAGATTAAATCGGTGGACGAGGGTGTCATTGTTTATCCTTTAAGCTGAGTTCAGGCATGTGTGAAGGAGAAATATCGGTAATGATGATATCGGCACCGTGATCAATGGCGCTGGAAAATGCTTTAGGCGTATCCACTAAAAACGTGCCAAATAAAACGCGCTCATGATGCAATTTTTTAATGGACGAATACGACATCACCACCGTTGGGCTCATCAGCATATCGGCACCAGCATCCGTTACGATTGATAATGGACGACTCGGAAAAACAAAGGTTTTTAACGCCGACCATGCCCCCACTTTGTTCCAATTTTCACCAGCGTAAAAGGCTGGATATGACAACACTTTCGTTATTTTGTAGTCACTAAACTGCGATTCGAGTATGTGAATGTGCGCCGACCCCGGCACTTCAATAAAGATTGGATTGCTTATCTCAGCCGCAATAAGCTGATGATAAATTTCAGCCGCGTATTCAAAGGCTGATTGAGTCATTTTTTCTTGAATTTTCAAATCCAAATAGAGGATTTTATTCGGGTGATTTTTGGCAAAATAAAACGCCTCCGATAACGAGATGAGCGAATGATACTCTCCAGCCGCTGTTTGGTTTTTTGCATTTAAAAATCGACATTCAAATACACGAGTCAATTCATCAAAGGCGATGTCTTTGATCAACACCTGCTCAAAAGGCGCGCCATCTTTGCGACGACAGCTATCCTCGTTGATCCACGGGTCATGCGCCAACACGGGAATACCATCTCCAGTAAGCACGAGGTCAACTTCGATACCATCGTAGTATGGGTTGCCTAACGTGGCTTGTATGGCTGCCATCGAATTCAAAGGCTCACTGCCGCTGCTGGCTCCATGGGCTAAAAATACTGGGGCCCGCTTAGCAGAGGTATTCTTACTGTTAGTGTTCTCAAGAGGCAGGGGTTGCAGCGGAGCAAAACTGCAAGCAGAGAGACACGCGCACAGTGCTAGAACAATGTATCTATTTATCATTCGAGCTAGCATCATCAATCGAACACCCTTTTGGTCCGCACGTGTCACAACGCTCTTTTCCCGTCAGCCAGCCTGAAACCTTATAGCGGTTTCGGGCAAACCAAAGATACGCTTTATCCGCAAACCAGCGAATCACCGGCCAGCGCAGCGGCGCGTATAAATAACCCTTGCCCACCAGCCCCCAGGCTTGATGCGCCACATCTAACCCTAGAATAATTCGACCATCTGGATATTCAGCATGCAGTATGTCACTCGCCGCCTGCGGATCGATATGCGGATAGCGCTCGGTAAAGCCCGGCTCCTGAATATCGACCATCCGCATTTTCTGGTCTTTGTCGCGCTTCATGAGCTGGGTTACTTCCGCCACACACAGCGGGCACTGGCCATCGTAATACAGGGTAAGTTCTGTCATTTCACTCTCCGGTTTCAGCTGCTGCACATAAGCGCAGTCGTTGGTACAATACCGCACAGAATATTTCTTATTTTCACGTATTTAGAGACGAGACACCATGCCTCAGTATCGCTCAAAGACCTCAACCGCTGGCCGTAATATGGCTGGAGCCCGCGCCCTATGGCGTGCCACGGGTATGAAAGACGACGATTTCCAGAAGCCAATTATCGCCGTTGCCAACTCATTTACCCAGTTTGTACCGGGCCACGTGCATCTAAAAGACATGGGGCAACTGGTTGCGCGCGAGATCGAACGAGCCGGTGGTGTGGCAAAAGAGTTTAATACGATTGCAGTCGATGACGGTATCGCCATGGGGCACGACGGCATGCTTTACAGCTTACCTAGCCGTGAACTGATCGCCGACTCGGTAGAATACATGGTTAACGCACACTGTGCTGATGCCATCGTTTGTATCTCTAACTGCGACAAGATCACACCGGGAATGCTGCTTGCGTCTTTGCGTTTAAACATCCCTGTGATTTTTGTGTCTGGCGGCCCAATGGAAGCCGGCAAAACCAAACTTGCGGAGCACAAGCTCGATTTGGTTGATGCTATGGTGATCGCCGCGGATGATTCAGCCTCTGACGAAAAAGTCGCTGAGTACGAGCGCAGCGCTTGCCCTACTTGTGGTTCTTGTTCTGGCATGTTCACCGCCAACTCAATGAACTGCCTAATGGAAGCTCTGGGCTTAGCGCTACCGGGCAATGGTTCAGTACTAGCGACTCATAGTGATCGCGAGCAGCTGTTCTTAGAAGCCGGTCGTACGATTGTTAAAAACGCGAAAAAGTACTACGAAGAAGACGATGAGTCGGTATTACCACGCTCTATCGCCAACTTTAAAGCGTTTGAAAATGCCATGTCTCTCGACATCGTTATGGGTGGTTCAACCAACACCATTCTCCACCTACTAGCAGCGGCACAAGAAGCGGAACTCGATTTCGACTTAAAAGACATCGATCGTTTATCTCGTGTGGTTCCGCAGTTATGTAAAGTGGCACCTAACTCGCCGCTTTACCATATGGAAGACGTTCATCGTGCCGGCGGCATCATGGCTATTTTGGGTGAAATCGACCGTGCCGGTTTACTCCACAGCGAACTTCCTACCGTGCACAGCGCCACAATGAAAGATGCCCTAGATAAGTGGGACATCATGCGCAGCCCAAGCGAAGACGTGATTAAGTTCTACAAAGCTGGCCCTGCAGGGATACCCACGCAAACTGCGTTTAGCCAAAGCACACGTTACCCAACTGTCGATGGTGACCGTGAGAACGGCTGTATTCGTAATCTCGCCAACGCTTATTCCCTCGAAGGCGGCCTGGCTGTTCTTTACGGCAACATAGCCCTTGATGGCTGTGTCGTTAAAACCGCCGGTGTGGATGAAAGTATCCACGTATTCCAAGGTAAAGCGAAAATCTTTGAAAGCCAAGACGATGCCGTTCGCGGAATTTTAGCGGATGAAGTGGTCGCCGGTGACATCGTTATTATCCGCTACGAAGGCCCGAAAGGCGGCCCGGGTATGCAGGAAATGCTGTACCCAACGTCTTACCTTAAATCGAAAGGCTTAGGAAAAGACTGTGCATTACTCACCGACGGTCGCTTCTCTGGTGGAACATCTGGTTTGTCTATCGGCCACTGTTCACCAGAAGCTGCATCTGGTGGTGCGATTGGCTTGTTGCAAGATGGAGACATCATCAATATTGATATCCCTAACCGCACGATCAATGCTGATCTTTCCGTTGAAGAGTTTTCTCACCGTCGTCATGAGCAAGACAAAAAAGGGTGGAAGCCTGCGGAAGAGCGTCCTCGTAAGGTGACAACAGCGTTGAAGGTATACGCTAAGTTCGCCACCAGCGCCGATAAAGGTGCGGTACGAGATAAAACGATGCTGGACGATTAATCATAAATAAAATTATTAACGGGGGCTTAGCCCCCGTTTTTATTCACGCAATAACTGGATGCTTTATGAAGAGTTTTATTAAAAATACAGGCCGTATTTTTTCTGCACTTTGCTTAGTCGCAGTATCGCAAGCGGCACTCGCTCAGAAAATCAACATGGTCGACAGTATAGATGCAAACCAGTGCTCTCTGATCGCTCAAGAAAGCTGCAGCAGCGCAAAAAGCGAAGGCGTTAAAGTTTGTACTGAAAAACATAAAGAAGCGGCACGAAAATTAAACGCCGACTCGATTATGCTTGGTACTATTAACACCTCAAAACACCGCAAACCCAGTTTAACCGGCGGAATTAAATCCGTCACCATCACTGAAGTTCCTGCAAGCTATTACGCGTGTGATGTGAAAGAAAAAACATCATCAAACGCTATAACTAGCGGCAACACCACCTCTATCGAAGCGCGCTTAAACACACTCAACCGCTTAAAAGAAAAAGCGTTAATCAGTGAAGCAGAGTATTCAAAGAAACGACAAGAAATCCTCGACGATTTATAAATAATAAAAATGAGGCCAGAGAATTTACCTGGCCTCATTTTATTTACCGCACGCTACCCGCAAGAAATGTCGAAGTTTTAGCTAGCTCAATACCCTCTGCAGAAAATACAAAAGCCACCTCGGTTCGGCGCTGTCTCGCGCTATCCGTACAAACACGATAGTTTTTTGTCACAACCTTTCCGTCAGGTAGATGAATGCCTTCTGGCCCCTCAAGTATAAAGCCATTACTGTTTTCTGGCGTTCGCAACGAGACACGCATCTTAAGTGGCTTGGGATAAAAACTTTCCAACTCTACCGTATAGGTATTGCAGATTTGGCCATTAGGCAACTGAGTAAACAAGTTCGTGCGATCACGCTCTATGCCTATGTGTAGCTGGTCGCGCCCAATTACCGCCAAATTTAGCGCTATGATCGACACTATAAAAATCGTTAGGTACGCCATTGCCCGCCAGCGAAATAGCGGCGCTATCGCATTATGCAACTGAGCACCTGCTCTTTTATTTAAGGGAGTACTTAATGTGTGTTGTGAATAAAAGCCAATTAATCCTTTCTCGCGGTTTAACTGCGTCATGACGCTGTCACAGGCATCGATACATGCACCACAGTCAATACAGGCCGCTTGTAATCCCTCTCGAATATCAATCCCTGTAGGGCAAACCTGCACGCACAATGTGCAGTCAACGCAATCGCCTGACTGAGTCGAATGACCAGAACCTTTTGGCTCTCCTCGCAATGCGTCATAAGACACTGTGCGTGTATCGTCATCAAACATCACACTTTGGAATCGTGAATATGGACACGCATGCAAACAAATTTTCTCTCTCACTAAGCCCGCATTTAGATACGTTAGTCCTGCCATAATCATTACCCACGACCATACGCCTAGATCGAAATCTCCTGACACTACACCACTCAACACGTCTCGGATCGGTACGAAATACCCGGTAAATGTGATCGCCGTTATCAAGGCGATCGCTCCCCAAGTGACGTGTTTACCGATACACCGGAAGTATTGTGGCGACGCCCAAGCTGTTGATGCCTGTTTTTTCCGACGCCATGCCGGTCCTTCTAATGCATTCTCAACTCGCAAAAAAAGCCAAGTCCAAACACTTTGAGGGCAAGCAAAACCACACCAAATACGACCAAACGTGAGGGCTACGACAAATAGCCCGAAAGCGGCGACAATTAATATGCCTGCCAGCAGAGAGAGGTCATTCCAACCAAGCTGAGACCCGAAAAAGAACAAACGTCGGTCATCAATGGAAAACAAGATCCAAGGCTGTCCGTCTGATTGCCCCCATACCAAAGCAAAATATGCGAAAAGTAACGGCCAACTCACCATGCGTCTCAGTTGAGAATACACGCCGGGAAACATGCGCACGTGAATTTTATCCGAGGCAAAAACAGACGCATTTTTGTGCTCGATATGATGTTCAATAACTGGAATTCGCTCCATAGCACTGCCTTATGAGCTGTGAATATGGAGGTAGCCTAATGGCGCAACCTGTATAGGTTAAGGCACAAAAAAATGATATTTTATAGGCACAGATTGAAAGACGAGTGACTTATGTCCACCGGAGCATCGACGATGCGCAACACACCGCTCTATCGACAACTAGAGCAACACCTTAGCCAAGAGATTCATCAAGGACGTCTTGCTGCAGGTGAGCGACTTCCCTCCATCCGTCAGTTATGTGCCGCCCATGGTATATCCAAGGCCACGGTGTTACATGCGCTTCAACGACTTGAGAACAGCGGACGTATAGAAGCCCGGCCACGATCTGGCTATTACGTTAAAGCAGAACTAGGCCACTCCGACAGCGCACTCAAATCAGCCCACGCACCTGCCAAGCGACCTTCACCGGTCAACGTGAGTGATCTATTACTGGACATTATGGAGCGTAGCGCCGCGTTTGACTTAGTACCCAATACTTCCTCATCCGTTATAGAACCTGGTCTACTGGAATTAAATCGAGCGATTGGCCGCGCTCAGCGATTAAATAGAAGTAATTACCATCAATATTATGATCGCCCTGAAGGCCTTGAAGGATTGAGGGGACAAATCGCAAAACGGTTGCAGCGTCGAGGCTGCCATACGCTCAGCGATGAGGTGTGCATAACATCGGGGTGCCAAAACTCGCTATTTTTAGCCTTAATGGCCACCACCAAAGCTGGTGATGTCGTGGCGGTTGAGTCACCGGGATTTTATGGCGTGATGCAACTGCTGGAGCAACTGGATTTAAAAGTCGTTGAAATACCGACCTCCCCCACCACGGGGATGCACATTCCTGCACTCGCCGAAGCGTTAAAGCAATGGCCAATCAAGGTTTGTCTTGTCTCACCCAATTTTTCTACCCCCTCCGGCTCGTTAATGCCGCAAGGACACCGCGATCAACTATTGCAGTTAGCTGAGCATCATGATTTGGCCGTTATCGAAGATGATATTTATGCGGATACCGCATTGACGATCACGCCTGATCCTCTCAAAGCCCAAGACAGACAAGGACGAGTTATTTTATGCAGCTCGTTATCAAAATCATTATCGCGAGATGTCAGAGTCGGTTGGATCATCGGAGGTCGCTGGCACAAAGCCATTATCAAACTCAAACTTATTTCTCAACTTGCAGGAAGTCGAAGCGTTCAACAAGGTGTGGCAGATTTTTTAGCGTCTGGCGCTTACGACAGTCACTTAAAGCGCCTTAAAAAAGAACTCACTAAACAACGAGATTATTTATTCACACAACTGACAGACTGGCCATGCACGCCACGGCATCGCCCTGAAGGCGGCCTAGCAATATGGATTGAGCTACCTCCTAATATCAACACCATTGAGCTATATGCTCGCGCACAACACGAAGGCATTTTAATTACACCGGGCAGTCTTTTTTCAAATAATGGCGAATACACACATTATTTACGAGTCAGCTATGCACATACATGGAACGACGAACGAAAAAATGCACTTCAGATTCTAGGGCGTTTTATCAATGAATCTGCGAAATGACTGGAAGGCTATCAATACGGTCTTATTAATATATTTATCATTTATGAATTTTGTATTCTCAAAATTATTACCAATTGAGTCATTATTGTTTTGAGAAAAAAGATGAACACTCCAGAATTCTTCCTGTCGTATTAGTTCAATGCAGATGTCATTTAATTATCATGCAACCGTGTAAGCATGCTGTAAAACATGCTGAAATTTAGTCACATGAACGCATAACTAGGTACGAATCTAGTGTAATAACTGGCACCTGTAGTATATTGCCAACGCCTTGAAGCTAGAGGCATAAAAAACATTAAAAAATAGGAATCAAACCGTGAAACGTACGTTGCTTGCTACTGTTATTTCTTCATTAAGCCTCGGCGCAATCGCTGACGACGCTTACTACGTTACCTTTGGTGCTGCGCATACGGACACCGAAGTAACCAAAGATTATTTTGATGACTACATGAAACACAGCTACGACCTAGAGTTGTCTGCCGGTTACATGTTTAACGAAGACACTGCGATTGAATTGAGCATTGTTCAGCCGTCACCAGAACAAGTTGATGGTCGTGCGGATGTTGAACAAGCACGTTTAAGCGGTTTGTACTTCTTCGGTTACAACACACTTAAGCCTTACATCAGTGCTGGTGTTGGTTACGGCAAAGTTTCAACCGATGGTGGGGCTGTTGAAAATGCATTGCTGAGCTTAGGTTATGGTGTACAAGTTGCTGTGACTGACAACTTCTTTGCTCGTGCAGAAGTACGTTACGACGATATGGTTAACGAAGTTGTTGAGCACAACAACTACGTACTTGAAGCCGGTTACCGCTTTGGCACCCAAACAACGGCCTCTGATTATTCATCAGCAAACAATATGACTGATGAAGCAGATAAGGCAAAAGCAGACGCACAAGCTAAAGCGGATGCCGCTAAGGCCGCAGCAGAGAAAGCCAAGGCTGATGCAATGGCAAAAGCAGAAGCAGCAAAAGCCGCCGCTGCCGCAAAACTTGATTCAGATAAAGATGGCGTCGTTAATACGGCAGATAAGTGTGAAAACACACCCGCCAATACCAGCGTTGATGCTGATGGTTGCCCAGAGTTTAAAGGCAGCCTACAAGGCGTATTCTTCGAGACTAGCTCAGCTCGTCTGACTGAAAGCAGCAAAACTATCCTTGATAATGCCGCCGCTGAATTGAAGCGTTACCCGAACATTGCTGTTGAAGTTCAAGCATTTACCGATAGCCGTGGTAGTGATGCGCTAAACCAGAAAATAAGCCAAGAGCGTGCTAACTCAGTGCGTACTTACTTGTTAAACAAAGGCGTTGACGCTAACAAGGTCACTGCAAAAGGTTACGGCGAAGCTAACCCTGTTGCGAGCAACGAGACTGTTGAAGGTCGCGCTGCCAACCGTCGTGTTGAGCTGTCAGTTAAGAAGTAATTGGTGGGAATGTATTTATAAAAAATACACTTTCAGCTATAAAAAAATCCGCTCGGTAGTAATACCGCAGCGGATTTTTTATTTATAACAAACACTACAAGCGCATTTCTATTCCTGCGTCTGCCATGTGTTTTTTCGCTTGCTGCACGGTGTACTCGCCGAAGTGAAAAATACTCGCGGCTAATACTGCATCCGCGCCACCCAGCTTCACTCCATCAACAAGATGATCCAGATTACCAACACCGCCAGAGGCAATGACTGGTATATTAATGGCATCAGAAATAGCTTTAGTGACACCCAGATCAAATCCGGTTTTTACACCATCACGATCCATACTGGTTAATAAAATTTCACCAGCACCAAAATCCGCCATTTTTATAGCCCACTCAACCGCATTAATGCCCGTTGGTTTACGGCCACCGTGGGTGAATATTTCCCAATGGTTATCGCCTACTTGCTTAGCATCAATGGCCACAACGATGCACTGCGAACCGAATTTATCGGCTGCCGCTTTTACAAACTCAGGGTTATACACCGCGGCTGAGTTAATCGAGACTTTATCCGCACCGGCATTCAGCATGTTACGAATGTCCACCAGCTCACGAATACCACCACCCACAGTGAGCGGAATAAACACTTGCTCAGCAATGGCTTCTACCATGTGTACAGTAGTTTCGCGCTCTTCATGGCTGGCAGTAATATCGAGAAAGGTAATTTCGTCCGCGCCTTGGTCGTTATAACGTTTTGCAATTTCGACCGGATCGCCTGCATCACGAATGCCGACAAAATTAACGCCTTTTACAACGCGGCCTTTATCAACATCAAGACAAGGTATAATGCGCTTCGCCAGTGCCATGACTTAGGCTCCTGTTATTTCGTCAGACAAGGTCTGAGCTTCAGCCACATCGAGCATACCGTCATAAATAGCACGGCCAGTGATGGCACCTAAAATACCTTGGCTAGACACTTGAGCCAGCTTACGAATGTCTTCGATATTGGTGACACCACCTGAGGCAATTACTGGGATACCACCTTCCACGGCCAGCTGTAAGGTCGCTTCAACATTAACACCTTGCATCATGCCATCACGGGCGATGTCGGTATAAACGATGGCAGACACTCCGTCGTTACGGAATTGCTTGGCTAAATCAACGGCTTTGATGTCAGAAATCTCAGCCCAACCATCGGTAGCAACAAAACCATCTTGAGCATCTAAACCAACGATCACATGGCCTGGAAATGCATCACAAGCTTCTTTTACGAACGACGGTTCTTTAACTGCTTTTGTACCGATAATGACGTATTCAACACCAGCTTTAATATAGTGCTCAATCGTTTCTAGCGAACGAATGCCACCACCAATTTGAATCGGCAATTTAGGGAAGGCTTTGGCAATGGCCGTCACGGCCTCACCATTCACTGGTGTACCCGCGAAGGCACCATTTAAATCAACAAGGTGCAAACGACGACAACCTGCATCAACCCAACGCTTAGCCATAGACACAGGATCATCACCAAACACGGTGGAATCTTCCATACGGCCCTGACGTAAACGTACACATTCGCCATCTTTTAAATCAATCGCAGGAATTACGAGCATTCTATTTAAACCTTAATGTGTTCTGGAGGTTGGGCGTGCTTCTGAATTACGCCTGACCATCCCAAGATAAAAAATTCTTTAATAACGCGAGACCCGCGTTGTGGCTTTTTTCTGGGTGGAATTGCACTGCAAAAACATTGTCTTCCCCCATTGCGGCGGCAAAATCAACGCCGTAATGGCCATGCCCTTTTACTTGTTCCGGGTTATCTGCCTTCACGTGGTACGAGTGAACAAAATAAAAACGGCTGTTGTCGGCAATGCCTGTCCAAATTGGATGAGCAACCTGACTGACCGTATTCCAGCCCATGTGTGGGACTTTTAAACGCTCGCCGTTTTCCATAAGGTCATCACCAAAGTAACGAACCTGCCCAGGGAAAAAGTTCATACAATCGACGCCGCCGTTCTCTTCACTGTGGGTCATTAATGCCTGTAAGCCAACACATATACCCAGTAGAGGTTTGGTTTTGGCGACTTCACGCACGACCTCATCAATACCTTGGCGACGAATCTCGGCCATACAATCACGAATGGCACCAACCCCCGGCAGCACCACGTGATCCGCACGACGAATAACGTCTGGATCACCGGTGACTAATACTTGGGTATCGGGAGCGACGGTTTGCAACGCACCATGTGCGGAATGGAGATTGCCCATTCCATAATCAATAACGGCACAAATTTTACTTGCTCTGCTCACTTAAACACTCGCCTCTTACAGACTGCCTTTGGTGGACGGCATCATTCCGGCCATGCGCGGATCCAGCTCAACCGCCATACGCAGAGCACGACCAAATGCTTTGAATATGGTCTCCGCTTGATGGTGTGCATTGAAACCTTTGATGTTATCTATATGTAGGGTCACGTTGGCGTGGTTCACAAAGCCTTGGAAAAACTCCCAAAACAACTGTGTATCCAAGCGGCCAATGGCCCCACGGGTGAAGTCGACTTTCATATCAAGGCCTGGACGGCCAGAGAAATCGATTACAACACGTGACAGCGCTTCGTCTAATGGCACATAAGAGTGGCCATAACGAACGATGCCTTTTTTATCACCAATCGCTTGAGCAAATGCTTGCCCGAGTGTAATACCGATGTCTTCCACCGTGTGGTGATCATCAATATGAGTGTCGCCGTTACAGGTGATGTCGAGATCAATCAGGCCATGACGCGCAATCTGATCCATCATGTGCTCCAAAAAAGGAACACCTGTGTCAAACTTCGACTTACCAGTGCCATCAAGATTAATCTTAACCGTGATCTGGGTTTCGAGCGTATTACGCTCAACGGATGCTGTGCGTGCCATAGTGAGATTGCTCCGAACTCTCGCAAAACTAAAAAGAAAGCATTATAAAGCAAAGCGCCTGAGAAAGTAGGCTAGATACTGCGGATTCACATAATTCCGTATTACCCTAAAACACACACACCCTCCGAGGAGTTCATTGTGCCGGTAAAACTCGAACATCTGACCCAACCCAACGACGCTGACTGGGTCGATCTTGAGAAGATCCAGAATGAAACTGCCCCCTATGGTTTAGCATCAGCGTCCGATCTTAAAAACTGGCCAGACGACTCTCATTGGTTTATTGGCGGACGTTTCAATGATCGCATCATCGGTGCTTTGTTAGCTGAGAAGTCAGGTAACGCCATTACTCTTAGTGCCGCTGGAGTTCGTCAAATTACTCAACGTCGTGGTGTGATGCATCAAATGCTGCATTTTATTCAAAAGTGGGCCGTTGAATCTGGATTTTCATTGGCTGTAAAGGTAAGTGATGACTCACTCAGAGCTTCATTGCTGAAACGAGGCTTCACCACTGAGGGCGAACTATTACGCTATAATCATAACTAACTAGGGCACCTATGAACGACTCAGAGGTGCTTATAACTTGAAGTTAGAATGTGAGAAATGAGCGCACTCATAAACCTTCGGCCTTCATTGTCTCATTAAGGTAACAAATAATTGTTGATCCAACCCTATGCCATACCTATTTAGTCAGGTACTTTGTAGGGGTACTGAGTCAATATTCACAAGGAAATAAAAACAATGCGCTTAGCTATAAAGTACACCCTAGCAACCGTTTTAGTGATGTTATTTGCTGTTCGCAGCTACGCAGATGACGCCCCGATGAAGGTCGTATCTGAAGCCACTAATGGCGTCATCAAAGAGTTAATTAAAACCTCACCGGAAGATCGCGACCCCAAATTAGTGGAACGCTTGGTCGCCAATTACATTTTACCCGCCATCGATCAAGAAAAAATTGCCATGGGCGCATTGGGCAAATACTGGCGTCGTGCAACACCAGAAGAACAGCAACGCTTCATCACCATCTTTCGTGAACGTCAGATGAAAACGTACGGAGGCGCTTTTAAAGCCTTTAGCGGTGAAACACTGACCTTTTCTGAAACTCGATACAGTCCTAATGGGGAACGTGCGATTGTAAAAGGCGAGTTCACTCAATCCAGTGGTTCTAAAGTTCCGGTCGATTTTCGTCTTTATTTAGACAAAGATTCAGACCAGTGGCTAGTCTACGACGCGGTCATTTCGGGGCTTAGCATGGTCAAAACCTATCGAACTCAGCTCAGCGATAGACTACAAAACATCAGCATCGCAGAGCTTCTTACCGAACTAGAAACTGAACCAGTTACTCCCGTGACCGTTCAGGATTCGTAAAAAGAGCCCGAATCGGGCTTTTTTTGTGACCTTATCCCGGAAAAGTCGCCAAAGTACGACTAAACTTTAAATGGCCGTTATCCAGTTCTTAGAGGCTCACTTTTAGTGAAATACCATGTCTCCTCACCGATGGAGTGTGACTTAGTACGCCGAAAGCTTACGGGTGGCTGAACCGAACTTATTTTCACTCGTTACTTGTCAGAACCCAACTGATAACACCAGTGGAAACCTTAAACCTATTTCTGACAGCAGTATGATGGAGAGGAAAAAAATGAGTAAGGAGAAATGCTTCTGTCAGCGCCGCAACAATCCATGAGCAATTCGGATAAGACGAAGTCCACCAAAGAGACAGAAGGAATGACCTTGTTCAAAACTCAGTCTCTACGGCGCCGTTTGGTTTTAATCTCATTAATTACCACAGGGCTAACCCTGCTTCTTGCGAATTTTGCGTACATATCACTTGAGTACTATCTCGCCCGACAAGACACAGAGAATAAGCTTGAAGTGCTTGGTGAGGTCATTTCAGATCGTATTACTGCAGCGCTTACGTTTAATGATCGAGCCCTGCTCGAAAGCAACCTAGACACATTGCAGTCTGATAGCTCTATTGTGCGTGGCTGTATTTACCACAACGACCAAAGCCTTGCCGCCAGCTATCACTCTGCGGAATATGACCGACTCGATTGCCCAACCTACTTACCGCGCATAGAGGCTATGCATTCGTATAATTTCTCGCGAATATTTCCGGTTAAACGTAGTGACGAGGTAATAGGGACGCTCTACATCGAGAGCAGCCGACGCCAGTTATTAGACCGTTTTTTCCAGTTCTTAGGATTCTCACTCGTCATTATTCTCTCGGCGTTTGCCGTCGCTTTTGTACTCGCGAATAAATTAAAGGATGTTATCTCTCATCCTATGCGTGAACTCAGTGGAACGCTGACAAAAATTCTGAACAATAAAAATTATTCGATCCGTGCAACCAAAACAAACAACGATGAATTAGGCGCCTTGGTCGACCTATTCAACCGATTACTCAGTACCATTGAAGACGAAAATCAATCTCTCAAGACCTCTGAAGAGCGCTTTCGCAAACTAACGGCGCTCTCTCCTGTTGGGATCTTTCAAGTCGATCCTGACCAGCGTCTACGTTACGTTAACCAGCGCTGGCGTGATATTCATGGCGTCACCAACGAGCAACCGGATCTGCAAGACTGGTTTGAAATGATCAACCCTAGAGATATGGTCAACGTCCACGAAACGTGGAACAGAATGGTCATGGAGCAAGAAAGTATTGCTCTTGAAATACGTCTGGTCCGATCAGACCAGTCACACACTTGGATTCATTTGATGGCTAGTGCTCTGCATGACAGAGATGGCGCATTACTGGGTTACTTAGGAGCCATTTCTGATATTTCTGAGCTTAAAGCGGCGCAGATCCAAATGGAAACGCTGGCCTTCTATGACCCACTCACGGGCTTAGCTAATCGTCGTTTATTTAAAAATCGTTTAGAGAATTCGGTAAAAAGCGTATTACGCTCTGGCCAATCAATGGCGCTGATGTTTCTCGACATGGATCAATTTAAACGCGTTAACGACACATTAGGGCACGATGCTGGGGATATTCTCCTTAAAGAAGTCTCCAACCGCTTAAGCAATACGGTTCGGGAAAACGACACCGTATCCCGAGTGGGCGGTGATGAATTTACCATTTTGCTCACGGATATTCGTGGCGTAAAAGATGTACGTGTAGTTGCAGACAAGATCCTGAAATCTTTGGCCAAACCTATCCGAGTGAAAGGCCAAGACATTATCACCTCGGTGAGTATTGGTATCACCATGACGCCGGAAGATTCTACCGATATTAATACCCTGATGAAAAATGCCGACCTAGCGATGTATTCGGCCAAAGAACACGGGCGCAATAATTATCAGTTTTTCTCGGAAGAGATGAACCACTCTATTCTGGAGCATTTGGCACTAGAAAAAGAAATATCCGAAGCCCTTCAACGTGATCAATTTCGCTTAGTGTTCCAGCCCAAAGTCAGTTTGTTCGATTACCGAACCACCGGGGTAGAAACATTAATTCGCTGGGAGCATCCGGAAAAAGGACTGATTCCGCCGGACTACTTTATTCCTGTGGCTGAAGAAACTGGTCAAATTATCGATATTGGTAACTGGGTTTTAGAGCAGGCGTGCCGTCAAATCAGCACCTTGCTTCTAAAAAACATCATGGCTCCCGACACAAAAGTAGCAGTTAACTTATCGGCGAAACAGTTCAGTGACCCACTGCTTCCAGACCGTATTCGGGAGGTACTGGAGATCACTAAGATTCCGCCACGTTGCCTAGAGTTAGAACTGACTGAAAGCACCCTGATGGAAGATGTTGAATCTGCAATTAAGATCATGCAAGACATCAAAAACACCGGCGTATCAATCGCCATTGATGATTTTGGTACGGGCTACTCCTCACTGGCTTACATCAAACGCTTCCCCATTGATGTACTTAAAGTGGATCGTTCATTTGTGATGGATATTCCGGAAGATAAAAACGACATGGCAATTACGGCGGCGGTTATCGCCATGGCACATAAACTCAGCCTCAACGTTGTCGCCGAAGGCGTTGAAACGGAAGAGCAGCTCAAATACCTTCGCCAGAATAACTGCGATGAAGGGCAAGGCTACTTTTTCAGCCGCCCTCTTTCCCTTGGGCAATTACATCAATACCTAATTGTGAGCGCCGAGCGTAATACCAATAGCTACGAAATCTAATCAGCTTGCGGCATACTGCGAACACTAGCCGCAACGCAGATCACAATGAGTATGTCAGCATTCAGCGATACCGTGCTCGCTTGGTACGACAAGCACGGACGTAAACACCTTCCTTGGCAGCAAAACATTTCACCTTACCGCGTGTGGGTGTCTGAGATCATGCTGCAACAAACTCAAGTAACCACCGTTATTCCATACTTCGAACGTTTTATGCACAGCTTCCCGACCGTGGAGGCTCTTGCGAACGCAAGCCAAGATGACGTCCTGCACCACTGGACAGGCTTAGGTTATTACGCTCGTGGGCGTAACCTGCATAAGTGTGCACAAATGGTCGTGAATGAGCATCAAGGCGTGTTCCCTATATCGGTTGAGGGACTATCAGCTCTGCCCGGTATCGGCCGTTCAACCGCGGGAGCCATTGCCTCCATCAGCATGGGCATTCAAGCGCCCATATTGGATGGTAATGTTAAACGCGTACTTACCCGCTTTTACGCCGTAGAAGGCTGGCCCGGCACCACCGCGGTAGAAAAAAAGCTATGGGAGGTAGCTACCAACCTTACCCCAGATCACAGCCACCAGCAGTACACCCAAGCCATGATGGATTTAGGTGCCACCCTGTGTACTCGCAGTAAGCCTGCCTGTGGCGTGTGCCCGCTTCAACCCAACTGCGAAGGCTACGCCACCGGCAAACCGACTCAGTTCCCTAATTCGAAGCCTAAAAAAGACAAGCCAAGCAAAGCAACGGTTTTAATCGTACTTGAGAACAGCAATGGCGAAATGCTGCTAAGACAACGTCCACAAACTGGGATATGGGGCGGTTTATGGAGCTTCCCAGAGCTAACCGATCAAGCAGATTTACCTGCGTGGCTACAAAAAGAAGTCGGGCACGATAAGGTCACGCAAGCGACTCTCAAACCCTTTCGCCATACCTTCTCCCATTACCATCTGGACATCACACCCGTGCGCTTAACCCTTAAGGCACCAATGACGGTTGTGCGAGAGAGCAAAGATCACTGGTACAATCTAAACGCTCCAAGCAAAATTGGGCTAGCTGCGCCAGTCAAAGCATTGCTAACTTCCTTTGCAATGGACCAATCATAAACACCACTATAGACACCACTATAGACACCACTACTCAGGACACGTTATGAGCCACAAAGTACATTGCCGCAAATATGAAAAGGAACTCGACGGCCTATCTCAGCCACCATTCCCTGGCCCTGCTGGTGAAGTCATCTTCAAAAATGTTTCAGCCCAAGCTTGGAGCGAATGGACAGAGCATCAGACGCGCCTGATCAATGAAAAGCACCTCAACGTTATAGATCCTGATGCACGAAAGTACCTGACGGAGCAGCGAGAAAAGTTTCTTAGCGGCTCAGATTATGACAAAGCCGATGGCTATGTTCCTGAAAACAAAGAAAATTAATGCGCTTAGTGTTGACAGAGCAAAGCTGTCGCGGTTTAATACGCGCCACTTGAGAAGCACACGTTGCTTAGCAAGACGCCCGGATAGCTCAGTCGGTAGAGCAGAGGATTGAAAATCCTCGTGTCGGTGGTTCGATTCCGCCTCCGGGCACCATATTTTAAAAGCCTGCATAGCAATATGCGGGCTTTTTTTATGACTAAAATATATAAATATTCAATCTATGACGCTTAGAGAGCGGCCAAGGCAAGCAGGGTCCATCAGTTATAAATACGATGCTAAAACAATAAGTTTTGAATCAATAAAGACAATGAAAAAAATAAGACGCTGAAGAATCAAAACCGCACATTGGTGAATTGGCAAAGCAAGAAATACACTTTGGTGTTCTCTATAGCTCACATCACCAGCATTGCCATCAGTAGAACACAGGTAGATGTGAACGCCGCCACAATGTGTGTATGAATAAAACTCGGTTCGTTTAGTTCATTCTCGTCCATTGGTCTTTCCCTCTGGTTAACTTAACCACTGTTCTTTCAGTAAGGACCAATCAATAGGAATTCGCCAGAACGAGTATGTGCTTTTTTGTTAGCTCCCTTTAACGCAGTTTTACATGACAAGAAAGTCACGCACCATACCAATTTGATCATCTGACATTAATGCTGGAGCGTGACCTACGTCTGGGATTTCAACTAATTGGACACTCTTTTTAGAGGTCATGTTTTTTGCATCTTCCGCCGTAAGTAGGTCAGACTCCTGCCCTCGTATGACCAAAACAGGACATGCCACAGCATCCCATATGCTCGTTAAATCAACATCTGCTTCGATGCCTTGAAATGCCATGGCAATCGCGGGGTCATAATTCATTTCCCACATCCCCTGTTCATTCTGTCTTGAGGAGTACAATGCCATACGTTGCCATTGCGCGTCCGTGAGAGCTCCAAACGGACTGGCGACAATACGCAGGTAATCTTCAACTTCTTTCTGTGAGGAAAAAATAGGAGCCTTACCAACGTATTCTGCCAGCCGCTGTAATGCTGTTAAGGGGATACGCGGCCCAACATCGTTCATGATCAATCGAGTAATCGGTGAGTGAGGAGAGGACGCGATCATCATGCCGATCAAACCACCCATCGATGTACCCAGCCAATCCACCGAGGACTCACCGGTTTTTTCTCTAAGATGCGCAAGCAGCTGCATCATCTGACTGACATATAACGGGTAGCCATACAACTCTGGCTGAGACACTCGGTCACTCTCACCACGGCCAATAATGTCTGTGGTAATAACACGATAATGATCGGTCAGTGCTGCCGCTAGGGTATCAAAATCATGCCGATTCCGAGTCAGGCCGTGAACACAGATAAGAAGAGGGGCATTGTCCATCCCGTCTTTCTGCCAGCACTGCCAAGCTATCTGATGACGCCCCTCTGGGGTGTCGATAGAGAGAAATTCAGTGTGCGACTCAATTGTCATAACGGCGCCCAATAGGAGTGTGTTACTCCAATTTGGCACAGTGACTTGCGAACGGCAAGCGGGAGTTATTTGTTCACTTTTTGCTTGAGACTTTTTGCTTAAGTACGAGGGGGCTAACATTATTGCTAACTAGGATGTCTTGCGCTTTGTTCATTTTCGATCGGTTGGTATACGGGCCAACAAACACGCGATGCCACGTAGATGAGTTCACTGAACTGCTTTCTAGGTACGCTGGCAAGCCTTCCAGAATAAGTTGGGCACGCATTCGATCAGCATCCATTTCTGAACGGAATGACCCTGCCTGCAAACGATATTCGTATTTTACAGCGGCATCTTTCGGTGTTGATTTGTAGGCTTCGACTTCTTGAACTTCAACGGTTTGCTTTTCTAGCAGACGATAGAAGTCATAGCTTGGTTTCGCTGTTTCGGTGGCTTTTTGCTTATCTTCACGCGCTTGTGCTGCCGTCGCTTCGAGTGCCTTGCGGGCATCCCCTTTGACTGCGTCTAACTCATTACCAGCCGGTACGGTTGATAAATAAAAGATAAACCCGGCAAATGCTAAGGCGATGGCTGGTGTGGTCACCCATACCCAGCCCGGGACGTTATTACCGCTATCGGCCATAAAGGTTGGCCTCAGCTGTTATATTTACAGCATTTCCGTTCACACTAGTTTTGTTCACATTAGCCCCGCTCAGAATGAATAATGTCATCCGAATATCTCTCGTTACATCTTACTTGGTGCGCTAACACCAAGAAGGTCGAGACCATTTGCCAGCACCTGTCGTACCGCTTCGGCCAATGTCAGGCGCGCATTTCTTAGATCTGTATCCTCAACCAAGGTTTTCTCTGAGTTATACCAGGTATGAAAATCACCCGCGAGATCGTACATGTAGTTTGCGATCATGTGCGGCTCATTATTCTCTGCGGCTTTGCGGACGATTTCAGGGAAGCGGCCAACTTTTACCATGATTTCTTTTTCTGTTTCTAACGTCAGTGCGCTAAGGGCTGCTAAACCGGTTTCTTGATTCCAGCTTTGTTCTTCGGTTTCTAACTTACGGAAGATTGAACACACACGTGCGTGAGCGTATTGGATGTAATACACAGGATTATCTGACGATTGTGAACGTGCTAAGTCAATATCAAATGTCAGTTGGCCATCGGCTTTACGCGCCGCTAAGAAATAGCGAGTAGCATCACGGCCGACTTCATCGATCAAATCACGTAAGGTCACGTAGCTGCCCGCGCGCTTTGAGATTTTCACTTCTTCGCCGCCACGCATAACAGTCACCATTTGGTGTAGTACGTAACCGGGCCATCCTTCTGGAATGCCTACATTTAACGCCTGTAGCCCTGCACGGACGCGGGTAATCGTGCTGTGATGATCCGCACCTTGTTCGTTGATGACACGGGTAAAGCCACGCTGCCATTTATTCAAGTGGTAGGCGACGTCAGGCACAAAGTAGGTATAGCCACCATCCGTTTTACGCATCACACGATCTTTATCGTCGCCAAAATCTGTGGTGCGTAACCACAGCGCGCCCCCCTCTTCGTAGGTGTAGCCGTTTTCAATAAGCTTTTGCACTGTCGCTTCAACTTTGCCCTCTGAGTACAAGGACGACTCTAAGAAGTAAACATCGAAATCCACCCCAAACGCTTTGAGGTCTAGGTCTTGCTCGTTGCGTAAATAAGCCACCGCAAAATGGCGTATGCCTTCGATATCATCAGCGTCTTTGGTGCCGGTAAAGCTTTGGTCGGCGGCAGTGATCGAATCACCACGCATAAAGCTTTCGGCAAGCTCAGTAATATAATCACCACGGTATCCGTTTTCTGGCCAGCTTTCATGATCTGGCGTTAGACCTTTACAGCGCGCCTGTACTGACAAGCCTAGGTTGTTGATTTGCTGGCCGGCGTCGTTGTAATAAAATTCACTGGTCACGTCCCAACCTGTGGCTGCAAGTAAACGACAAAGACTATCACCTACCGCTGCACCACGACCGTGGCCAATATGAAGAGGGCCTGTTGGATTGGCAGAAACAAATTCGACCTGAACCTTACGACCTTCACCAACATTGCTGTGGCCATATTTTTCTTTCTGCTCAAGCACGGCTTGAATCAATGAGGTGGTGGACTCTTCACTGAGATAAAAGTTGATAAACCCAGGGCCAGCAATGACTGTTTTTTCAACTAAACTGCTTGCAGGAATTGCATCAACCAGAAGTTGCGCGAGTTCACGCGGATTCTTCCCTGCCGGTTTTGCTAGCATCATGGCTAAGTTTGTTGCCAAGTCACCGTGAGCTTTGTCGCGAGTGTTGTCGACCTGAATTCGTGGTTCCAGATCTGCGGGCAGTATATTTTGTTCTTTCAGTACGTTTACTGCTGCGTTCAAAAGCTCTGCAATCTGCGGTTTCATAGCGGCTAATTTAGTCCAGTGTGATGAAAATGCTGTGTGTTCGTAATCTGGTAATGCAAGGTGATCTATCTAGGCGGGCGATTATCGCAAAAATGCCTCTGTGCGTGAAGTGCAGGTATGTAATGCGCTATCGCTAATTAAAATAAGAGTCCTGATCAAACGTACTCAGCCATTGCGGATGAAAGCTGACCATACCGGCTAAAAACATGCCATTGATTACGCCTTCAGGAAACATCATGAGGGGCAAAAACCGTAAATAATTCAACCAGAGTTCTTTGCCTGTGTAGGTGTCGTCCA